>OOCN01000332.1_pt1 | contig 45000 bp, 32 predicted proteins | sample 1671361 | NCBI WGS metagenome assembly OOCN01 (sample SAMN06348149, study PRJEB24527) | human gut metagenome | biome: human gut; feature: ankylosing spondylitis patient; material: feces | host: Homo sapiens | place: China | collected 2015-10
GCTCGGATGCTTTCAACCGCGAATTCACTTGTATCACTTGACTTGCTCAGGTTGATGAACCCCGTGTTGTCGTTGAGGACGTAGACCCCATATGGGGCCACTTTCCCCAATTCCTTGACCATGAAATCATGATCCCAAACGGGCCTGGGATCCTGAGTTTTGCGATATTCACTCCCGTTGTTCTTGAAGTTTCCAAGAAGCTCTTTTTTCTTGCAATCAACGGAAATTACGGGAAGATTTTCGGCAAGATATGCTTGAGCCGTTGCTTCGATGAATTGAAATTGCGCATCCCGGTCTGGGTGCGGCTCGCCTACTTGAAGCAACTTTTGATTTTGCTGCTTGCTGTAGCCGAGATTGCCGATCAAGCGGCCCACTGTGACGTAGCTGGCCTTGAAGCCTTGTCCTTCAATGATCGCCTGAATGTCTCTCAGGCTTAACGTTGACCAGAACAAAACTCGTTCCGGATCACCGTAGGAGTTGCCTTCCAACGCTTTCTGTATAGCCTCTTTCAGACCCGGCTGAGCATCCTCGGTTGCTTTGCGACCCGCTCCGGGGCGGCGGATACAATGCGGCTCAGGAAGATCACCGTCGCCCTTGAATTCGGACAAGCCAATACGAACAGTATTGATGCCAACGCCGAAATGCTCGGCCACCTTCTTCGGACCGCCGCGGCCCAAATTCATAGAATACAGGCCGAAGAAAAGTCTGGACTGCTTTTCGTTGAGTCCCGCCAATTCTTTGAACCTTTTGAAATTATCAGCCGAAATCGAGATTGTCATCTCTCCATTCATACAGCCCCCTCAGGTTAGGGCTATATGATACCACGCTCGGCAGGCAAACACTACTAGTAATTGTTTAACAGATCCTAAAGCGGCATTTTGCGTTCATACGTATAGCCTGGTTGAAAAAGGCAGGTGGTTGATGCCATGACTCCCTCCTGAAGGCATCAACTTTCAAAATTCAGGCTAAAACGCAAGTGATTAATTTTTAAGTTGTCAACTATTTAGTTGCTTGGTTAATATTACAGACAAGTCGGTCAACGCTACTGTTGAGAAGCTGTCGGGTTCCGGCACGGTTCGCCTCGCCACGGATCTCACCGCTGACGAAGGCCAGCAGGCCGGCACCTTCACGGTTGATTCTGCCGACGCCGCCTCCTCCCTCACGGTGAAGCTCGCCAACGAAGAACTGACGAAGGACCTTACATCCGACGACGTAACAAGCGACCAGGCGAAGCAACTTCTCGGCAATGTCGCCGCTGAGGGCGTTGAGACGACCATGAAGGTTGACGAAGGCATGTACAACGAAGGCTTCATCATCGACCGCGAAGCCAAGGTGCACTCCACAGGCCCGAACTCCGTGATGCAGTCCACCCTCGAACTTGCCACTATTGCTCCGCTGGCCCTTAACCGCATCCTCACGAATGATGTTCACAAGAGCATGGGCGACATTCGTTCGATGAAGCAGACGTCGGGTGCCTGGGCACGCTATGACGGCGGCAGACTCTCCGCCGAAAGCGGACTCGAAAACGACTTCCACACGATCCAGGTGGGCGTCGACACCGTGCCGACCGCCGGCGCTCCCCGCTTCGGCGTGGCCTTCTCCTACACGATGAGCGATGCCGACTACAGGCGAGGTAAAGCTGACATGGACGTCTACAGCCTTGTAGCCTACGGTCTCTGGATGGGTGAGAACGGTCAGTTTGCCGACGTCGTCGCTCGTCTCGGCACGGCCAAAACCGACATGACCGTCGACGGCAACAAGAAGGGTTCGATGGACAACATCGTCACCGCGCTCTCCGGAGAGTTCGGTTGGCGCTTCGACCTTTCGAAGTCCTTCTATCTTGAACCTCAGGTTGAACTCGCCTACACGCATGTGGATGCAGACGTCCTCTCGCTCTCCGACGGCTCGACCTATCGCTTCGATGACGCCGACAGTCTGATGGGACGTACGGGCTTTGCCTTCGGCATGCGCTGTCCTGAAAACGGGAACACGGCTTATCTGCGCGTCTCCGCAGTGCATGAGTTCCTGGGCGACAACGCCGTTACAGGCGGCAACGGCAAAGTCTATGAGATCGACGGCAAGGATACGTGGGTCGAATACGGCCTCGGAACCAACTTCACCCTCACGGATTCGACCTACGTGTGGGCCGATGTCGAACGTACGAGCGGCGGCTATCTTGACGAAGACTGGCGCGCCACCGTGGGCGTGCGCCACGCTTTCTGACTTCCAGCCCGCATCAACTGACTTCCAAATGATGACTCGTTAGCTCATCACGGACAGTCAGCTTCAGAAACCGCTCGAGCTCACAGCAACGAGCTCGGGCGGTTTTGCACGTCACAAGCGCCCGGCCGAACAGAGATTCACCTGCATTGTTCCACATGACGAAAAAGGCCCCGACGCTTGTCGGAGCCTTCACTGGCGTTCAATTCCCTGACGAGGGCTTGATTACGTATTAACGCGGTTGCTTGACGATCTTGCCTTCAGCCTTGAGCATTTCGAGGACCTGGTCGACAGGAAGCGCCTTGGTGACCTTGCCGTTGTAACCCTTGACGTCCTTCGCCTTGAAGAGCGAATTTACGACGGCTTCTTCGGTGGCCTCGATCGTGGCCATGAAGATCGGCGTCATGTCGTCATTGGCGACGTTGACGTTCTGGAGCTTCTCGAGCTTCTTAGTGTTGTGCGGAACGCGGTTTTCCTTGGCGGTCGAGAATGCGATCGCGAAGTCGCCCGAACCGTTCGAGGCGATGCCACCCGCCTTGGCGAGGCCCATGAAGGCGCGCTTGGCGACGCGCTCGAGGTTGCGGGCGTCAATCGGAGCGTCGGTGGCGACGACCATCATGATCGAGCCGTCGGCGCATTCGATTTCCTTCTGCCACGGATAGCCGCCGAGCTTTTCGCCTACGGCGACGCCGTCAACATTGAGGAAGCCGCCGAAGTTGGTCTGAACGAGGACGCCGACCGTGTAGCCGCCCATGCTCGCGGGCAGCTTGCGGGACGACGTGCCGATGCCGCCCTTGAAGCCGAAGGCCTTCGTGCCGGAGCCTGCGCCCACGACGCCTTCTTCAACGGGACCGGACTTGGCGGTCTGGATGGCCTTGAGGACGTCCTTGGAGGTGAGGAAGCGCGCGCGGATGTCGTTGATGCCGCCGTCGTTCGTTTCGCCTACCACGCCGTTGACGCTGCGGCAGTCGCCATTTTCCTTGAAGGAGAACGTATAGTCGATGATGCCGTCAAGGCCTGCGGCCACATTGAGGGTATTGACGAGGACGATCGGCGTCTCGATGTTGCCGAGTTCCTTCACCTGCGGATAGCCCGTCATCTTGCCGAAGCCGTTCGCAAGGAAGATGCCCGCAGGAACCTTTTCCTTGAAGAGGTTGCCGCCGTGCGGAAGAATCGCGGTCACGCCCGTGTGAGCGCCCTTCTTGTCGTCATGCACGTTAACCTGGCCCACGAGCACGCCTTCAACGTCGGTAATGGCGTTGTTCTGGCCCGGCTGCAGGACGCCGAACTGGATGCCGTATTCGCGCGGACGCAGCGAGTCTTCCTGGGCGCACACCGCACCAACCATCATCGCACCGGCCACGGAGGCGGCCACCAGTGTCTTCATAAAATTCATTTGCATAGCTCCTTTAAATCCGGCTAGTCGTGCCGGCAGAAGTGAGCATACCCATGTCGCTCAAATATGACTACTCGGGTTTTCACGCTCGCGCAAAACGTAATCTCCCCATTTTCCCTGAGTTCCGTTTCCCGAAAAACGTGCATTCGCCTATCTCGCAGGCTGACCGCCAAAACGCCCTCCCCGTTCCCCGACCCATTGCGCCGCAAGACCTTGAACCAAGGTTGCGTCCCGAATCCGGCATTTTGTGCTTCAATCGATCGATTTCAGGCGGCTTCGGTCGGCTTCGTCACGTAAAGCCCCTGCTTCCATTTGTCCGAACCTTTCTCAAAGGCCCGCCCACAGGGTTAATCCGCTTCAGCTCTTCGGCAGGCGTCGCCTAAAATCGACAGTCGTCAAAACCGTCCGAATGATTGGTTTTTATTTGTTTTCAATGGGAGAAGAAAATGACTTTGAAGACCGTGATGGAGGCGTACGACCTCCTCGATGATGCGAACGTCGGCGGCAGGGACGTCGTCGAGTTCGTGAGAAGCGAAGGACTCGAAGGCGGCACGACCGAGGCGGTCGAAGGTCCCAAGGGCACGACGGACTTCGTGACCTTCATCATTCCGGGCACGAACGGCAAGTCGGTCGGCGGCACGGCCCCGACGCTCGGCGTGATCGGCCGTCTCGGCGGTCTGGGTGCGCGGCCCTCCCGCATCGGCTTCACGTCCGACGGCGACGGTGCGCTTGCCGCCGTGTCGGTTGCGGCGAAGCTCGCCCGCATGCAGCGAAAGGGCGACAGGCTCGAAGGCGACGTGATCGTCACGACGCAGATCTGCCCGAACGCCCCGACGCGTCCGCACGAACCCGTTCCCTTCATGGACTCGCCCGTCACGAGCGAAATCTGCAACCGTCATGAAGTCCATCCCGACATGGACGCCATCCTCTGCATCGACACGACGAAGGGCAACCGCATTCTCAACAAGCGCGGCTTTGCGATCACGCCGACCGTGCGCGACGGCTGGATCCTTCACGTGAGCGAAGATCTGCTTGAAATCATGGAGACGACGACGGGCGAGCCTGCAACCGTTCTTCCGCTCACGATGCAGGACATCACGCCCTACGGCAACGACGTCTATCACCTCAACTCGATTCTTCAGCCGAGCGTCGTCACGGACCGCCCGTGCGTCGGCGTCGCCATCACGACCGTGACCAAGGTCGCGGGCTGCGCCACGGGTGCGACCCATCCCGTCGACGTCGAGGAGACAGTCCGCTTCGTGATCGAAACGGCCAAGGCCTTCGCGGCGGGCAAGTGCGAATTCTGCGACGAGGCCGAGTATGCGCTTCTGCAGAAGAAGTACGGCTCCATGCGCCATCTTCGCACGATGGGCCGCGACGAATAAGGATCGGGCTCCGGCCTGCCGACACAATCCAAATCCAACTCAACCAAGGGACCCACCCATGACCACCTTCACACTCTGGATGGCCGTCATCGTCACGCTGCTGACGATCGCCGCCCTTCTGAAGCGATGGGAAACGCGCCTCGTACTCTTTGCTTCCGGCCTTCTGATGGCCACGCTCTCGCTTGATCCGATGGCCGCGCTCAACGCCTTCGCGAACAACATGACCCGCGGATCGCTCATCATGTCGATCTGTTCGTCCATGGGCTTTGCCGCCGCGATTTCGATCACGCGCTGCGACGTGCAGCTCGTGAGCTCCTGCGTCAAGCCGCTCGGCCGTCTCGGCGTTTTCCTTCTCCCCGCCTGCATGCTCGTGGCGAGCTGCGTGGCCGTCGCCGTTCCGAGCGCCGCAGGTTCCGCCGCCGCACTCGGTCCCACGATGATTCCGCTCATGGTTCGCGCGGGCTTCCATCCGGCCATTGCGGGCGCCGCCATCATCGGCTCGATTTCTCCCTCGACGCTCTCTCCCGGCAGCAGCCACAACGTCTTCATCGCCCAGCTCGCCCACATGAAGGTGATGGACCTCATCGTCTCCTTCACGCCCGAGATCCTGACGGTCTGCGCGCTCAACATCATCCTCGTAACCGCAATGGTGTTCGTCTTCAAGGACTACAAGAAGCCCGGTCCCGACGGCGTCTCGGCCTTTGCCGTTGAAGCCAATGAGCACTGGCAGCTCACCGACCGCCCGAACTACCTCATGGCCGTCGCTCCGATCCTTCCCGTCGTGATCCTCTTCCTCGGCGCCACCTGCCTGCCCGCCATCCGCATGAGCATTCCGGCCGCCATGCTGATCGGCACCGTCTACGCCATGATCGTCGCCCGCGCCAATCCCGCCACCGTCACGAAGGAATTCTTCACGGGCATGGGCAAGGGCTACGCGAACATCATGGGCATCATCATCGCTGCAGGCACGTTCGCGGGCGGTCTTCAGGCCGCGGGCGTCATCGACGCGCTCATCTCCACCCTCAAGGAATCCAACGACATCGCCCGCTACGCCGCCAACTTCGGCCCGTTCGTCATGGGCGTCCTCACGGGCTCGGGCGACGCCGCAGGCCACGCCTTCAACCAGGCCGTGACGCCGCACGCCGCGAGCTTCGGCATGGACATCGCCAGCCTCGGCATGGTCGCCGCCCTCTCGGGCGCGCTCGGCCGCATGTGCTCGCCGCTCGCCGGCGCCACCATCGTCGTCGCAGGCATGACCCGCATGACCCCGCTCGACATCTCGAAGCGCATGGCCATCCCGATGCTCATTAACCTCGTGCTTCTCGGCTTCATCTTCGACCTCTGATCCGGTTCAACCCGGACACCCCGTCACAAGGACATCATCATGACCGCACATACCGAACAATACGTTGACCGCATGGTCGAGGACCGCCGCCACTTCCACATGAATCCGGAAGAAGGCTGGCTCGAATTCGAAACGACGGCCTACCTCATCAATCGCCTCGAGTCTCTCGGCTTCGAGGTCCTCACCGGCCTTCAGGTGATCAATCCCGACGCCGTCATGGGCCGCAAGCCCGAAGAGGTCGAGGCCGCCATCGAGCGCGCCCGCGCTGCCGGCGTCTCCGAAGCCCTCCTCGAGCGCATGGGCGGCTACACGGGCTGCGTCGGCGTGCTCGACACGGGCCGTCCCGGTCCCGTCACCGCGCTTCGCTTCGACATCGACTGCCTCGCCATCGAGGAGACGAAGGACGAAAACCATCTGCCCAACCGCGAGGGCTTCGCCTCCACGCGTCCCGGCCTCTCCCACGCCTGCGGGCACGACGGCCACACGGCCGTGGGCCTTGGCGTCGCGCAGTGGCTCGCCGACACCCATGAGACGCTCTGTGGCAAGGTGAAGCTCGTCTTCCAGCCCGCCGAGGAAGGCGTTCGCGGGGCCGCCGCCATCGCCGCATCGGGCGTTCTCGACGACGTCGACTGGTTCACCGCAGGCCACATCGGCTGCGACGCGAAACCCGGCCAGGTCGGCGTCTCTCACGAAGGCTATCTCGCCACCACGAAGTTCGACCTGGAGATCTTCGGCCTTCCCTGCGCGGCGGGCAGTCCCGAAAAGGGCCACAGCGCCCTCATGTGCGCCTGCAACACCGTCATGGCGCTCGGCAGCCTGCCCGGCCACAGCAAGGGCATCACCCGCGTGCAGGTCGGCAAGATCGTCTCGGGCACGGCCCGCAACATCGTCGCAGGCCACGCCTACGTCGTCCTCGAGGTCCGAGGCGAGTCGACCGAAATCAACGACTACATGGCCGCCAACGTCGAGACGACCGTCAAGGGCCTCGCCGCAGCCTACGAGTGCACGTACAAGCTCACCCGCATGGGCGAGGCCGTGACCTACAAGGGCGACGAGGAGGCGGTCGAGCTCGTCAAGGCCGCCGCCCGCGACGCCGAAGGCGTGACGCTCGTCACCGACATGAACGCCAAGGTCGGCAGCGAAGACTGTACCATGCTCATCCGCCGCATCCAGGCACACGGCGGCAAGTGCGCCTTCTTCTACTTCGGGTGCGACCACCACGGTCATCACCGCCCCGACTTCGAGATCCAGGACCGCACCTCGCTCCCCGTCGGCTGGGGCGTCTTCACGGGATTCGTCGCGCGCACCAACGCACGATGACACCCATCACGCCTGAATGACCGAAGGCCCGCCGGAATCAAAGTTCCGGCGGGCCTTCTTTTCAAAAGAATCCCGGGAAGGACTCCGCATTCCGGAAGCCCTTCCCTTCCGACTCTCCTACTTCACGACCTTTGCGGACTTGCCGTGCGTCACGAGCAGGTTGGGCTTCGTCATGGCGGGAGACGGCAGCGGCTCGATGTGCGCGCCTTCGCCGTACTTCGCCTTGAGGTCATCGACATACCCGAAGTCGAGTGCACGCTGCGGGCAGGCCGCGACGCAGACGGGAAGCTCGCCCTTGACGACTCGGTCAACGCAGGCGTCGCACTTCGTCATCTTGTGCGCCTTCTCGTCGAGCACGGGTGCGCCGTAGGGGCAGGCCTTCGCGCACATGCCGCACCCAATGCACTTGGCAGGATCGATGAGCACGAGTCCGCCCTTGTCGTCGTGCTTCGCATGCGCCTTGGTCGGGCAGACCTTCACGCATGCGGGATCGTCGCAGTGATTGCACGAGACGGAGACATAGCCGTGGGTCACGTCCTGATGCCAGGCGCCCGTCATGCGGTCCTGACGCCAACCGCCGTTTTCATAAGCGAGGACGTGGCGGAACTGCCTGCCGTCCTCAAGCCCGTTCTTGTCGCAGCACGCCACCACGCAGGTCTTGCATCCGGTGCAGCGCGTCGCATCGAAATGGAATCCGTATTGCTTCATGATCTGCCTCCGCATCAAATCTTTTCAACCTGCACGAGGTTCGTGTGGGAAGGATTGCCCTTGGCGAGCGGCGTGGCCTCGAGCGTCGTGAGGACGTTGAAGCACGCGCCCTGATCGACGCCCTTTTCATCAGGCCTGTACCAGGCGCCCTGAGGCATCGCCACGAGATGCGGGATCACGCGGGCGGTGACGAAGGCCGGAATGACCAGCGAGCCGCGGTCGTTGAAGACGCGGACCTTGTCGCCCGTCTTGATGCCGCGCGGTTCGGCGTCAATCGGATTGATCATCAGCTCGTCGGGATGCAGCGCACGGAGCCACGGTACATTGTGGTAGGTCGAGTGCGTGCGGCCTGCTCCGTGATAGCCGTAGACCTCAAGCGGATACTTCTGCTCGAGCGGATCACCCTGGCCGAGCATTTCGGCCGTCGCGATGAAGCGCGGGATCGGATGGATTTCCTGACCTTTGGTCTTCGGGAGCTCCCAGGTCTCGGCGATCTTCGCCAGACGCTCGGAGTAGATCTCGATCCTGCCCGAAGGCGTCTTGAGCGGATGCTTTTCCGGATCCTCGCGGAAGGCCTTGAGCACAATGCCAGAATCGCGACCCATGTGGTACTTCACGAAGCCCTTCGCCCAGAATTCGTCAAAGCCCGGGAGCTTGATCGGATCGGGCTGCTTGGCGGCCTTGGCCAGCGTCTGCTCGTAACCCCAGCGGATCCATTCCTTCTGCGTGCGGCCTTCGGTGAACTTCTCTTCGAGTCCAAAGCGCTTCGCCATTTCGGTCATGATCCAATAGTTGGGCTTCTGCTCCCAGAGGATGTCGGCGGCCTTGGGACAGGCGACGATGTAGTTGTAGTCGCCGACCGCATAGGCGTCGCCCTGCATGTCGTCGATTTCCTGATTCATCGTGTCGGGGAGCACGTAGTCCGCAAAGCGTGCGGAAGGCGTCATCTGGTTGTCGACCACGACGATCGTCTCGACGAGCTTCTCGTCCTCGAGGATCTCGCGGATCTGGTTGACGCCGCCGTGCTGGTTGACGAGCGTGTTGCCCTGGGTGTTCCAGATGAACTTGATGTTGTGCTCGAGCCTGTCGCAGCCGCGCACGCCCGCATTCAACGCGGTCATGCCCTTCGCGTCCTTCACGGCGCGCGGCCAGAGGAAGATCGGGAAGGACTTGCCGATCGGGTTCTTGCCTGTCGGCAGTCCCGTGTCGATGCCGTAGGAGTCGCCCTCGCGTGCGCCGGAGTTGGTGCCGGGCAGGCCCACCTGACCCGTGAGGAGCGCCATCATGGCGATCGCGGTCGACTGGGTCTCGCCGTTCATGCGGCGCTGCGGACCCCAGCCCTGCGAGAGGAAGACGGGCTTCGTCGTGGCGATCTCGCGGGCAAGGCGTTCAATCGTCTCGACCGGCACCTGCGTGATACGGGAGGCCCAGAGCGGCGTCTTGGCCGTCTTGTCGGGACCCTGACCCAGAATGTAGGACTTGTAGTCCGAGCCCTTCGGAGCGGACTTCGGGAGCGTCTTTTCGTCGTAGCCCACGCAGTACTTGTCGAGGAAGGCCTGATCGACGAGGTTCTCGTTGATCATCACCCAGGCCATGCCTTCGCAGAGCGCGGCGTCGGTGCCCGGACGGATGGCGACCCATTCGGCGTCACGGCCCGCGAGCGTGTCGGTGCAGATCGGATCGATGACGACCATGCGGGTCTTGCCTTCACGGAGCGCGCCGTAGAGCTCCCACGACTGGCCGCCGCCCGAGGCGCGCGTGACCGCGGGATTGTTGCCGAAGGTGACGTAGAGCTTCGCGTTCTTCACCTGATTCATGTACGAGCCCGCGCCGTCGTTCGTCGAGCGCACGCCGCCGTAGCCGAAGCCGCCGTAGAGGTAGGGCCAGGCATGCTGTATGCAGGCGGCCGAATAGTCCGAATACCAGCCGATGTTGCCGCCGATCATGTTGAAGAACCGGAACGTGCAGTTGCGGTTGTTGAAGAGCGAATAGCTGCCCGAGCCGTGCATGAGCATGATCGATTCGTTGGTGTGCTCGGCAATCGTCTTCTTGAGCCTTGCGGCGATCTCGTCGAGCGCCTGTTCCCAGGAAATGCGCTCGAACTTCCCTTCGCCGCGGCGCCCGACGCGCTTCATCGGGAACTTCAGGCGCTCTTCCGAATAGAGGCGCTGGCGAATCGAACGCCCCCTCTGGCAGGCACGCACCTGCGGGCAGGACGTCGCGGAGGCGCCGGCCTCCGGATCACCCGTGTTGTCGGTTTCGATGCGGATGACGCGGCCCTTCTTCGAGACGCAGCGCAAGAGGCAGCGAGAGCCGCAGTTGATCGAACAGCACGACCAGGTCGTCGTCTCAAGATCGTCGACCGCAGCCGCAACGGCGCTGCTCAAGGGCGTGGCCGCAAACCCGGCGGCAGAGCCGAGCATGGCCGTATTTGTCAGAAAATGACGTCGTGAAAGCATGCTTCTCATCTCCTCAAAAAGTCATGCAGGGAAGAGTCCTGAATCCTCGGGCGGCTGCGGGGGCCAATGCAGCCGTGCGCCCTTTCCCTCGGGACCTCCCATTCTAAACGCGCCCGAATGACTCGGGCACTCGTTTGAGTATAGGACCGTCGCCCATGAGCGACATGAGCATTTCTCCCATCCTCCTCTCTGCGAAAGAGGCTAAACGCCCGTACGCCCTTGCCCGTTCCTCACTTGACACAGCCATGCAGGTGAGGGCGCTTGGATGGGGTTTCAGAAAAACTGCTGCGCAGCTATACTGTCCAAACACATTGGAGTCTTGCATGTAAGGTTACTTAGAGGTCAAATCTACAAAGCGATTTGATGACTGGTACGCTAGTTTGAGGGATAAGATCGCAAAGAAAGCGGTTGACCGAAGAATTGCCCGAGTCGCGGCTGGCCTGTTCGGAGACGTTAACCGCGTGGGAAAAATTTCAGAATTGCGTATTGATGTTGGACCAGGCTATCGCGTGTACTTCACCACAGTGAACGGAGAGATAATCTTCCTTCTCGCTGGTGGTGACAAGAGAACACAACAAGCTGATATCGATACTGCAACCCGATTGGCAGAAAATTTGGAGTTGTGAGATGAGCACAGATAAAGTCAAAGCATCGCCCTTCAACCCCGTGGATCACATGGAAACAGACGAGGAAATCATTGAATTTATCGTCGACTGTTACAATGAAGACCCTGAAGGACGCGTATACCTTCGAGCCTGCCAGTTTCTAGGCGACTCACGAGGAACCCTTAAAACCTATGAAATCTTGCAGAGAGCGACTAGAGAGATCGCCTCTAGAAATCAACAGCCCTCGCTTAAACACGCGATTGCGTAACTCGTAGCTCTCAAGCTACCACTAGCCCTGTTTCAGAGCTGATGCTGTCTTGAGTTAAGTTGCAACCACAGCCCTCGGCAACCGCCGGGGGCTTTTTTTCGGACTATTTATCGGCAACCGATAGGGTGTTTACAATTGTAAGCAGTCGTTGCTGTTTCTCTGTCACTCTGTTGGGTCTTCAGCCGGTCAAAACGTCGAGCTCGAGCAGACGCCCCTGCTGACGTATTCGACTGCCCATAACGCCCGCAGCAGGTGCCGATTCAGTCCCGAAGAACGCCTTTTCGGAGCGCCAGATGAACGAAATGGAAATTTCGTTCATCAAAGAAACAGCCCGCTGCCCCCCTGTTGCTAAGCTCCCCAGGCGGTGTGCTGCGGTGCTCCTCCCCTTTCAGATGTACGTCGATGGTCTTCGATCATGCCGTCGGCGACAAGCACCGACTCACTTTGTTCGGATGTCCTCTCGGTGGACAAGAGAGACCTGGTTCCCGTCACTCAACTGCTCAGCCAGAAACCCGTAGGTGCGACTATCGGACCAGGCGGCCCAGTCGACAATCAAGCCGTTGCACAACCTGGCATCTCCCTCACCCGCCAGGCCATTGAAAACCTCCTTGAAGGTCATCACAAAGGCGGGAGGAGGAGCTTCCTTCTCCCTGCTCTTGCGATTGCGTTCCGAATCCCATACGGCAAAGCAGCCGTCAGCCATCAAATACAAAACCAGGCCGGGCGATGCGAGATCGCCTTGCTTGAGGATCCAGCGATCGTAGTCGAAAGAAAAGGCTGCCTCGACGCAGGCACTTTTTTGCACCCCCTGAATTTCCGCCTTGAGGACGGCTTTTTGAGAAGGAGAGGAAGAACGGGTAACGGAGCTGTTGGCCAGCTGAGGGTTGGCTTCAGAAGGCCACTGTCTGGTCATGGCGTACCAGATGAGGTCCAGCAAAAAACTCTTCCCGAGCCCATTGTCCCCAGTGATCAGATTGAGGCGAGGACCGAAGGTGAGATCGAGCTTCTGCAGAGGGCCGACATTGAATGCGTTCAAGTTTTTTTATCATCATTCTTCCCCACAAACCGTCTTTGCCCGGCATACCTTTATTCGGGACAAGTCTGCCGTTTTGCCCTGTTGCCTACAGGCATTCTCGTGCTATATGAGCTCGAGCCGCGCCGCGCCCCACGACGAAACGCGACATCTGCTCGTCCAAAGAGGACCGTTTCGAAACCACAGGCTGTTCTCAAGCTGTCTATGAGACTAGTTTGAGTACGGGTTGTTTTTTATACCCTACCCGCCTCGAGATTTTCCGTTGTAAGGGGCTGAAGACCGAAAGTCCTCACCCCTTATCCGATTGTGAGCCTTGATCTAATGTGTGGCGGTGTGTATAATTGAGGCGTTGATAATGAAGGGGCAAATATGAATAGTTCCGCGATTATCAGCAAGCTTGAGGCCGAAGGATGGACGGAAGTTCGCGTACGAGGAAGCCATCACTACTTCAAACGTCTTGGGTCGAAGATGACGGTGTGTGTTCCGCACCCCAAAAAAGATCTGCCGATCGGTACCGTGAGAAGTATCGAAAAGCAAGCCGGGATACGCTTCAAGTGATGTTGAACTGGGGTGAAGTTCTCTGGAACTCCGTCCCACTCTTAACAGAGGACGCTATGCGTTATCCAATCGTAATCGAAAGAGGCGACGATACTCATGCTTATGGCGTGGTTGTCCCTGATCTCCCCGGTTGCTTCTCAGCTGGGGATACGCTGGATGAAGCCTATGTAATGGCTAAGGAAGCTGTAGAAGGATGGCTTGAATGCGCCATTGACGACGGGGAGGCGATCCCTGAGCCTTCAAGCATGGAATCTGTCGCGAAGATTGATGAGTACCAAGGATGGATTCTGGGTACGGTTGATGTGGATCTTTCCAAGCTCTCTGACAAGTCGGAGAGGGTCAACATCACGCTCCCGAAGCGAGTCCTTCACCGCCTGGACGGATTGGCGACCAGAAACGGGGATACTCGTTCGGGATACATCGCTCATCTCGTGCTGTCTGCCTCTTAACCCGAATTTTGCATGAGCCACAAAAAACCGACCTGCGAGCAGGTCGGTTTTTCTTGTAAACGGCTGTGTGGTAACCAAAAAGAATGGTCATCCTTGCTATAATTTTGTTTGCACCAAAAAAAACAACAAAAATGACCATGTCCTATTATTCTACCCAAATTAGAGACTCTTTGGGACGCGAAATTCGTGTTGACGTCGCCAATCCAAACGATTTGCGCTTGTGCTAAACTTCCTAACAAGGAAATGAATGTTGCGAGCATCCCGATTTCCTTTAAGAAGACTCTGCCCGGTGCTGGAAACACTGGGCTTTGTCGTGTCTGAACCCCTTGCGGGGCCCCCATTCCGACGCCGAAGGCTCGACATCGAGAATTTCGTGAGCCTGGCCGGAGTTGTGGGGCGGAAGGGATGGTTGCAACTTCCCTGCTTCCGATATTTTGCCCGATTTTCAATAGGGAAACGTTAACGCTGAGCAGTTGTGAGGACTTTGCCAATTGCGTCTTCTAGTCTCTCCAAAGAACTGTTCATGCTTTCGATCATAGCGGCGACAAACTCATCATGAGGAATTTGAGCAATTCCGAGATTCCATCCGTTTACTTTCGCAAAGCTATCAAAGAAAAGACGCGTTGTGCGACCGTTTCCTTCACGAAATGGATGAAGGGCATTCACCTCCGACAAATAAAACGCCATCCGTTTGGCGCACTGTTCCGTTGTCATGCCTTTGAAATCTTCTCGATGCATCCGGCTAAAGAGCGATTGCGCATATGGAACGATAAAATCGCTATGACAAAAGATGGAATGACCCTTGCTGATGAATCCAGCTGATCTGATTTCCCCCGCCCAGTCGTAAATATCGCCAAAAAGATATTTGTGCACAGCTTGCAAATGCTTCAGGTCGTAATGCCCTCTGGGGAGTTGGTACGTCTGGAGGAGAACCAACTTGGCTTCCGTGATGCGCCGCTCTACCTTGCTGAGCACTGAAGAGTCGCGAATGTTGAATTTGTTTCTTAAGATAGCTGTGCCTGGATAGGTGTATGGATCCACGATGCAGTCGTACTTGTAATTGTAATCAACGTGCATGTATTTTCTGATCCTCTTCAATAGCTTCAGAAATATATTGCTGAATCAAAGTGTCTGCAGAAATTTCTCCTCTGGCCAGGCGCCAGAGATTGTCAATATCTTCACTCGGCGTTGTCATGCCTTCACATGCTGAGGAGTGAATGGCAAAGTTAATGGCTTCCGCAGCCGTTGAGAATACCCCTGCTTTATGGGCTTTAGGTTCGAAATCGACATGCATACGAATCCCGACTGCCTCTGCGTAACGTTCCAGGGTTTTCAAGGTTACATCTGAATCAGACAGCAATCTTTTTTCTAGTCGTGCAACTGCAGATTGTGTAATAGACATAGCTGTTGCAATGTCTGCCTGCGTCAAGCCCGCGTTTTTACGGAAGAACACTAGAGATGATATAGAGAGGCTAGGATTGCTCATGCGAATCTCCAAATATGATCTATGTGTAATATTATAGCGCTTTTCTCATATTACGCTCAAAGCGCGACCTTCCTTGTCGCCTCTTCCCCCCGTGCTCATCACGCTTGTCATAGCGCTGCGTCGTAATGATCGAAGCGTGGCCCATGGCCTGACGCACAGTGTTGATGTCTGCTCCTGACTCCAGCAGTCTCGTTGCAAAGGTGCGGCGCAAATCGTGCGACGTGAAGGCTGATACCTGAGAGTCACCTGCCCGGCTTTTTCAAAAGTTGGCCAAAAGTAGTGTGGGCCACATTCTCCGCCTCAACGTCGGCATCGGATGGCTTCGCCGTATTCTTCACCGTGATGTCAGCATCACCCTTCAGTTCGAGGCGGCTTTCGGATTCAACATGAACGCCCTTGAGCACCTGAGCGGGCGTCTCAGTTGACGAAACATCGACCCTGAACTGCTGCTTGACGGTCAGAGATCCTTTATCTGTCCCCATATTACGGATGAAGACGCCGGCACTGTTGTCCAGATCCGCCCCATCCGCGTTCTTCACGGTGAAGTTCTCGAACTCTTGCTGTTCGCCTCGGTTTTCATAAACCCCTTCGGAAAGTCTGCGGCAACGGCTGCATGAGCGCCCAAGGCGGAGAGAACCGCAGCGGCGAGAATGTTGCGGGCAAAGTGTTGAGCCTTCATGGGCGTACCTCTAATTCGTTTGGAAAGCCGGTGCCGACAGTTGGCACCTGATAGTACGACTGTACCAAGAATTCTACTCGGTCCCAACACAAACAGGAGCAATCCTGATTTCGAACTTTTTATCGGCAAACCACCCGATAGGGTGCTTACTGTGAGCTGTCGTCTGAAATCAATAAGATACGCCAGTATGACTGCAAATTTTCTATAAATTTCGCAGTTACGATTGCGTTTTTCAATTCTCAGGCAGATTATCAGCACCGTCAACTGAGATAGGAATTACTTTTACAGCCTCTCCTACCCTCTCAAGCCTATGTTCTCGTACAAAAAAAATGATAAAATTCGCCAGTACGATTGCGAATTTTCTATAGATTTCGCAGTTACGATGGAGATTTTTACAAATGCCCTATATCCAACGAGAACTGCAACCTCAAATCACCCGTGAAACTCCTCCCAAGGCTGTCGTTATCTTCGGCGCTCGTCAAATTGGGAAAACGACGCTTTTAACTGAACTTTCACAGCATGAAAAGTCCGTTCGCTGGTTTAACGGCGATCTCATCACCGACCATAGACAGCTCCAATTCAGCTCTTCAACTGATGTCGAACTCACCCTTCGCCAAGCCGATACGATCATCATCGACGAAGCACAACGTTTTCCCAACATCGGTTTGATCCTCAAGCAACTTGTTGATGTAAACGTTCGCTTGAACCTCGGAAAAAAAATCTTTGCCACTGGCTCATCCTCACTTGAACTTGCCAAAGGCGTCAAAGAAAGCGCCGTTGGCCGTCTTGTCCATAGACAAATGTGGCCGCTTTCCATCTCGGAAATCGCTGCCGCCAAAGGTTGGGGCGAAATTAGCCAGAACATCGAACGTCTGATGATTTATGGCACCTATCCAGCCGTCTTCACAGATCCCGACCATGCTGAATCGACACTGCGCAATTACTGCGATGGCGTTTTGTACAAAGACTTGTTTGCACTTGCGGGGATCCGCCAGAACGAGAAGTTCATGCACCTCGTCAAGCTACTCGCCTATAACGTAGGCTCAGAAGTAAATTATGACAACCTAGCACGCGACACCGGCCTGAGCAGAACCACAGTCGCCGACTATCTCCAACTTCTGGAACAATGCTTCATAATCAAAATTTGTCCCTCCTTTTCCCGAAATCTAAGCAACGAACTCAAGAAGGGCAAGAAAGTCTACTTCTGCGACAATGGCGTCAGGAACGCGATCATCGGTGACTTCAGCCCAATGGTAGCCAGACCCAGCCAGGATGGCGGCGCCCTGTGGGAAAACTTCTTCTTCATGGAACGCGTGAAACTGCACAGCATTCGAAACGACTTTACCGACATGTACTTCTGGCGCACGACCAGCAACAACCCTCATGAGCTCGATTTTGTTGAGGTCAAAAACGAAAGAATCCGAGCTTTTGAATGCAAGCTTTCCTCGTCTGCCAAAGCGCGCCCTGGCAAATTCACGACTGCCTATCCGGACGCACCCATTGATACCGTGACGCCAGATGACTTGATGAGGCTTTGGTTTGCCGATCAACCCATGGCAGACAACGCCACAGACAGCAGACTTGTCTGACATCGGACTCAAAATGATAAAAATCGCCGGTACGATTGCGAATTTTCTATAGATTTCGCAGTTACGATGGCGATTTTTATCGGCAAACCACCCGATAGGGTGCTTACTGAAGAAGCGCTTGACCCTGATGACAATTTCTTGATCGCGATTTGTGAGTCTGGCTCAGCAAATAATCTTGTTACCGGGGACCAACGCGCCGGTCTACTCGAACGTACGCATATAGGCGCGACAGAGATACTAACCGCCGCGCAAATCGCGGAACGTTACGTAGGGTGGCATATTCACCGATCGTAGGCTCTTCCAAAAGAGTTGCTCCATTTTTGGCAAACGCATCTGTCCGACGAGGACTTTTCCGCACTTGCTCAATGCCAAGACCGACAGCATCATGCAGATCCTGTACCAGATCGCGCTCGGCCTTCGAATCATGGAAGATCTAGAGACAATCTTAGGGGCAAGCACAATTGCCATTTTCCATCTGACGGCCCATAGCATCGAGAGCGAAGATCCTTTATGCAAGTGCCTCAAAGACTAGCGTCGAAATCGTCATCTGCCTATTGAGGGTCTGAGGGCCGAGACTTTGCCGCGAAATAACCGACAGGCAGAAGCAGATGACCGCCGCGTGCGGATGCATCGGCATTTTCGATCATCCGTACGCATATCCAAGCCTGACTTGCACCCAAGATGCACTGCAGAATAAGGCCTTGCCAACTTCTCAGGCGGAGTGCCCGCCCTCGGCCTTTCTCACCTCATGAGACGCCGCATGTTCGGCCTGCCGCCTCGCTTCATTGAGAACGTGCGATTGATGACGCGCCTCGACAGCCTGAGCGGCTCTTGCTGCAACCGCATCGTCGAAGGCGTCCGCAACCGGAGGCAGCTTTGAGACGACCAGCTTGATGGCTCTCAAGGAGAGACGAATCTCAAGGCTCAGGAACACGGTGGACAGGACGATCAGAGCCACCGAAGCGAGCAACAGCGCACTGTTGAGAATGTCGGCGGTGAAACCCGTCGCCTCTTCGAGGACACAGAGCGCAACGAGAAGTCCCGACACGACGGCGGAAAGAACGACGCAGAATTCACCGCGGCGCAAAAGCCCCGCCCGGTGGAAGATGAAGTCGATTTCAACGTCGATGTCCGCGCGTTCGTCGTCTGTGAGCTTCGGGTCGAGCCGCTCGTTCATCAAGAGCCGAATCCTGCTCGTCGCGTGGTTGTAACGGGCGCTCATGGATAGCATCAGAAGGCCGACGCCCGAGATGAGCGTGATGGGGGCGAGCGCGGAAGCGAGAAGCTCGTTGAAGGACGTCATTTCGATGCCTCCTCGAAGCGCTTTTTGAGAGCGTCGCCTCTGGGCATGTGTTCGACGGCAAGGCCGAGCGCATGGAGCGAAAGCCTGATCTCGAAGGCGAAGGCGACGGTGGCGGCAATGATGAGCAAAAGCGCCAGCACAAGCCAGATGGCGGCAAAAGGAGCCGCGTCGAAGCCGAAGTAGGTGCCGAAGACGTTCGTCGCCACAAGCAGCCCGGAGCATCCGCTCGAGAGCGTGATGGCGAGCATTGAAAAGCGCAACCAGCGCGCCCGTCGATAGATAAGACGAATCTCGCGGTCGATGTCGGGCTCGATGCGAAGCGCCTTGAGGCCCTGCGTGCGAATCTTCACCAAGCCGCGAATGCGATCCATGCAGTGGCTGTAGCGGTTTGTCATGCAGAGAATGAGCATGCCCACGCCCGATATGAGCGTGATGGGCGTGAGTGCGCTTGAAAGCACTTCTTGAAAGGGAGCCGAGGCGATCATCGCACCTCCGTCTTGATCGGCAATTGCGGGTTTTCGACTATAGACCGCTTGAGTTCCGGCGGGTGACGGCGCGAAGAAAAGTGTTGTCCAAAATCAAGCCGCAGCACGGATTTACCACAGGTCGCCAACATCACGAAAGCGGAATTTCGTCCTGCAGGCGCCTGCCGCAAAAAAAGCCCGCAGCGTCACCGCTGCAGGCTTGCGGGAGTAGCGCGATCCGTCCGACGGCCCCGCTCGGGGGAGAGAGTTTTGAGCGAACTCGTCGGACGGAGTTTGACTGTGCGAGGGCCTTCTTTGCGAACAACTAAGAATTCCTTAGTAGTTGCCCCTCCTGAAGTTCCTCTTCTTCGAAGATCCGTTTGAAGTGCAGAATTCCGCTTCTGTACCACTACAAATTCGGGGTCATATCGACCGCCATCGCAGGCATTCATCACCCTACGAACCAAGTTTTCCTCCCAATCAACTGAACGAAAGGCAGATTTCGTCCACTCACCACGCGCGTCCGTCCGCAGCACGAGAAATAGGCCGCACGGGAGAAGAATTCCCGGGCGGCCTGCGCTTCAGAAGTCAATGAAAGGTCAGAAGGCGTGCCTCACGCCCACCGTCGCGCGCCAGTCCTCGTCCAGGACGCCGCCCGAGGTGCGCTCGACGTCGGCCCAGAAGTACGTGGCGGGCGTCAGGTTGAAGTTGACGCCGAGGCCGTATTCGACCCAGGTGTCCTTGCCGTCCGTCTCAAGGATCGCACCGTTGCCGCCCGTCACCTTCAGGTCGCCAAGGAACTCACGGACGGCCGAAACGCGCGCATGGACGCTGCCCATTTCGTTCGGGCACTTCACGCCGAAGGCCATGCCTGCACGGCCGAGCAGGCTGTGCGCATCGTCAAACTCATAGTTCGAGCCGTCGCTGAGCTCAAGGCGATCGGCATTGACAAACGTGTACGTGGCCTCGACCTGAGGCTCGACGTAGAAGAGGCTCGAGACGTCGAAGCGCCAACCGACCTCGCCCGAGAGGCTCAGCGCCACGTTGTCCATCGAACCCTTCTTGCCGCCGTCAACCGTCATGTCGGTCTTGGCGGAGGCAAGACGACCCACCACGTCCACGAACTGGCCGGCCTCACCCATCCACAGGCCGTAGGCCGAAAGACCATAGAGGTCCATGTCGGCATTGCCGCGCCTGTAGTCGGCTTCGCTGCCCGTATAGCTCAGCGCTGCGCCGAAGCGGATCGAGCTGTCGCCGGGCACCGTGTCGACGCCCGCCTGGATCGTGTGGAAGTCGTTTTCAAGGCCAGCGGAGCCCGAGAGGCGACCGCCGTCATAGCGTGCCCAGACGCCAGACGTACCCTGAGACGTGCGGATGTCACCGAGACGCTTTCTCACGTCGTTCATAAGGATCCTGTTGATCGCAAGCGGCGCAGCGGCGGCGAGCTCAAGCGTTGACTGCATGACCGAGTTCGGTCCCGTGCTCGTCGTGGCACCTTCCTCGTCAATCCGGAAGCCGTCGTTGTACATGCCTTCCTCGACAGTACTCGTGACGCCGACGTTCTCGGCTGCATCAACACCCGCCGCCATGAGCGACTTCGCCTCTTCCGCCGTCAGGTCGTCGGAGGTGAGGTTCCTCTCCATCTTGGCGTCCTTGAGCTTGACGTCGATCTTCGAGTTCGCATCGGCTTCATCGATGGTGATCCTGCCGGTTTGGCTTCCTTCCTCAGCCGTCAGATCTGCTGCGAGATTGACCGTGCCGCCCGTACCTGTCATCTTCTCGACCGTCACGTCGATGGCGCTGTCCGTGATGTTGATCACGCCGTCATTGTTCTCGAGAAGGTTGAGGGCCGTGTATTTCTGGCCGAGAGTCACGGTCGTCGAGTCATGCCCCGTTTCGACGGGGGTCCACACCGCGCCTTTGCTCAGGCCCAGCTTCATGCCCGTGACCGAGAGATACTCGTCTTTATTGGTAGGAGTGCCATTCCAGGTGACGACCATGTTGCCCGTCCAGCTTGACTCGGGGCCGACAAGGTTCAGAACCACCGTTGCGTCGACGGATGTGCCGGAAGTCGGAGCATCGTAGCTGAAGTTGACGTTGCCGTTGATCTGGGTGTAATGCCTTCCGTCAGCATTGATTGACACAACGGAACTCCCACGTGCCACAATGGCGTCGCTCGCCGTCACGACGGTGTTGCCGGTGATGTGAACCTGCCCATGACTCATCGCTGAAATGCCGACCGTTGAATGATCTGGATCATCGGATTCAGCAGTGATGCAAACCTCATCTCCAACAATGGTGAGTGTCGCGCTTTTGTCCTGAGCTTCGGTGTTGTTCGCAACATGAATGGCTCGTGTGTCTTTCGCGCCCTTTGCAACGACATTGACCGTTTTGCCATACACCTTGGTCTGAGCCTGATTGACATTGAAAATGCCATAGGCCTGTTCATCAGCGCCCTCTTGAGACTCGCCCGTCTTGATGCCGGAAATCGATACGCTTTCAGCATTTGACGAACCGATGGTCACATCCGCGCCCTTTCCGGCATCAACGCCCTTTGCCACATTTTTGGCGGAAGCAACAATCTCTACCGTATTGCCCGACACCTTCAGAGTATTGGCTCCTTTGACCGGACCAAGATAAAGTCCCGAGGCCTTATTGAGACTTGCTGCTACGATTGAGACACTTTGAGTTCCGACATCCCCAATATGGATCTCTGGACCACCCACTCTTGTCAAGCAAAATGTCTAAGTTTCATCGCCGAAGGCGATGCGGGAGCGCGAATGCGCTCCCGCAGTAGCCGCGGGCCGTACTAATTTGAGCGAGCTTGCTCGCGTGAATTCAGAAAATGAAGCCCGCCCAGGAACGCGAGAAAACGAGGGAAAAAAGCTCCCCTGATCCGCATCCTGTTACCAGGTCATGCGGAGTCAGCTCAAGCAGATTCTCCTCATGCGAGAGGCCCATCCACCAATCTCTCAGGGCTGTCGGGACTCCATTCGGAACTCCATGCCCGCGATGAACTACAGGAAGCCGTCAGTTCGTGCTTGACGATGACTCAGAACTCAAGCACTTCGCCGTCGTTCGGAACCGAGAGCAAATCGAGATGATTGACCTTGGCAAACGCCCGCAGCATTGGCCGATCAACCGTCGCATGAGAAACGCCCTCGACGTGCGTGGCTATCACCTTGAGCGTCGGGAAGCGGTGCATCAGCGCCCGTACGTCATACTGGTTCATGATGATGAGGTGCCCGAGCGGATACTGCGCACCCGCAGCGTTGACTGCTATGATGCCGGGCTTGAACTTTTCGACGGCAGTCACAACGCTCTGACAGTAGATTGTGTCGCCGGCCAAGTAGAAGGATTCCGGCTCCGCCGCACTTTCAAAGACGACCCCGGAGGCCTTTTCCGAATAACCGCCCTCCTTGTAGCCTTTGAGCGTCACCAAATTGGTTGAGCCGTGATCGCAGTCGGTCCGATGGAGATTGACGCCGTCAAATTCCGTGCCGTCCGCGGTGAGCAACCGCACGTCAATAAAGCCCATGCCGCGCAGAATCTGCGCCTCCTCTTCGGACTGTGAAAAGACCGTCAGGGTCTTGGGCAGAACCTCTGCCGCAACTGCGTCGAAATGGTCGAAATGAAGATGTGTCACGATGACGGCATCGACATCAAAGAGGCTGTTGATCGGGCACGGCAAGTCGCAGTCAGGATTGCCGCGGCCGGTGCTCGTAGTCTCGGGCACATCCGGATAGGCGCCTTGGTCGGCAAGCATCGGGTCTATCAAAAAGCGCTTGCCTCCGAAATGCACGATGCTTGTGGCGCTGCGAATCTGTTGAAATTTCATGGCATGTCCTCCGAAATCGGTTAAGAATGAATTGTTGAATTTGATCATAAGAGCTATAGTTGCTGTAGCTTCAAGTATTTAGAGGAAACAAATTGTGAAAATCGGAGAACTGGCACGGATAACAGGCTGCCCCGTGACGCGCATTCGCTTTTACGAACAAAAAGGGCTGTTGCCGATGCCTTCGCGCACGCCCGGCGGCCAACGCAACTACTCGGACAAAGCGATTGAGCGGTTGGACTTCATTTCCACGTGCCGCGCCAACGGCATGAAGCTCGAGTGCATTGAGCGATTCATAGCTTTTGAGAAAGACCCTTCATTGGGCAGCCAATGGTTGCTTGAACGGATTGATGAGTATCTGCAGCAGGCCAAGATTCAGCGGGAAAGGCTCGACAAGGCCGAGCAGTTCCTCAGGCACCTCAGAGCAACCTTTCCCAATGAGATTCTCGATAAGCAATGAGGTTTGGGAGGGTGTGGCTTTCTCGTAAAACGGCGTAGCCGGTCCGAAGCCTTCCGGCACCTGCTCCAAGACCTGCAGGGCTTCACGGACACTCTGGACAGCGACCCAAGCGTTCCCGCTTCTTTGCAACGCCCGTGAGCGGTCCGACGCCCGCGAAATGCCCGCCCCTTCAAGTCATCCGACACAACGACAAAGCTTCTCTTCACCGACATCCCCAGAAGCAGCAGGAACGGTTGAGGCAACCTTTTCTCCCCTCCATTCCCTGCCGAAATCACGCCGGAGGTCGTACGCACAAAGCCCATGTGAAAACGCACCCCGCAGCCAAACTCGAGCGGCTCTTCATGGCGGATTTGATCCGCCCGGTTCGCTTCCGCACTTATGCCGCGACGGATCCTCAACCCGCGGCGCTGTGGCTTGCACACTCTGAGGATTGCCCTGATGACGCATGAGCGCAAAGGGCTCAAAGGCCGCTGACGGCGCGCCTTCCGCCAACCTTCGCTCCCGCCCGCGCACGCGCCGGGCGGGATTTTTGTCGTCCGCCGCCCGGCCACATCCCGATTTGCACATTACGGCCCAAATCTGTATCATCCGGTACGTTTGTACCGTTGGGTACTCTTTGACATATTTCAATGGAGCAAATCATGGAAAGACGCAGGCTCATTCAGCTCGCCGGTGCATTTCTCGCCTCAGGCGCTGCGCCCGACGCCCTCTTCGCGCAGACGAAGCAGATGACAATGGTCGTCCCCTTCCCGCCCGGAGGCGGCGGAGACATTCTCGCGCGGACCGTCTCTCTTCCCTTCTCGGAGACGCTCCATGAAAAGGTCGTGATCTTCAACCGTCCGGGCGCGGGCGGCAACATCGGCACGTCCCAGGTCGTGAAGGCCCGGCCCGACGGCACCACGGTCGGATACGTCACAAACGGCATCATGTGCGTCAATTCACACCTCTACGATCGACAGGCCTTTGATCCGCTCAAGGACCTCGAGCCCGTCGCAGGCCTCACCTCCATCGGCCTCGTCCTTGCAGTGAGTCCGAAGGCTTTACCCGACGTCCGTTCGGCGGCTGACCTCGTCAAGCTTGCGATATCGCGCCCGGGCGAGATCGCCTTCGCGTCCGCGGGCCCGGGCACGACGAGCCATCTCGCGGGCATTCTTTTCGAGCGCGAAGCCGGGCTCGACCTCAACCACATTCCCCATGCGGGCGGTGCCGCCGCCGTCAAGGAAGTGCTCGCAGGGCGCGTGCCCTTCCTCATCGACGTGATGCCCAACCTCCTTCCGCACCTCAAGGCCGGCACGCTTCGCGCCCTCGCCGTCACGACGCCCTCACGATCCGCACTTCTGCCCGAAGTTCCCACCATGGCCGAAGCAGGTCTTCCCGGCGTCACGCTCTACGCCTGGGACGGCATCGCCGCCCCGAAGGGGCTCTCCGACGCCGATGCCGATCGCTTCGCGAAGGCCGCCCGTGCCGCGCTCAACGACAAGGCCGTGCGCGACCGTCTTCTGCGCATGGGCGCCGAACCCCAGTTCCGCGGTCCCGCCGACTTCAGGCAATTCATAGAGGCCGAGGCCGCCAAGTGGCGCCCGCTTACCCTCATGGCCCGCGCACAGCGCTAAAGGCCGAACCCATACAGACTGTTTGAAAAGGAATTCACGACATGCAGCCCATGCTCGACACCTCACATCTTCCTCCCGTTCCCGAATGGCACAAGGCGGGCGAATTCACCGACATCGTCTATGAGAAGTGCTCGGACGGCATCGCCAAGATCACGATCAACCGTCCCCAGGTTCACAACGCCTTCCGTCCGCAGACGGTGATGGAGATGAGCCGCGTGCTCAACGACGCCCGCAACGACGCAGACGTCGGTGTCATCATCCTGACCGGCATGGGCGAAAATGCCTTCTGCTCAGGCGGCGATCAGAAGGTCCGCGGCACGGGCGGGTACGTCGGCGACGACGGCACGCCCCGCCTCAACGTCCTCGACCTGCAGCGCGAGATCCGCACCTGCCCGAAGCCCGTCGTCGCCATGGTGGCGGGCTGGTGCGTGGGCGGCGGTCACGTCCTTCACATGATGTGCGACCTCACGATTGCCGCCGAGAACGCCATGTTCGGTCAGACGGGGCCGCGCGTCGGTTCCTTCGACGGCGGCTGGGGCGCATCCTACATGGCACGCATCGTCGGCCAGAAGAAGGCACGCGAGATCTGGTTCCTCTGCCGCTTCTACAACGCAAAAGAGGCCCTTGACATGGGTCTCGTCAACACGGTCGTTCCGCTTGAGAAGCTTGAAGCCGAAACCGTCCAGTGGTGCCGCGAGATGCTTGCCAACTCCCCGCTCGCCCTCCGCTGCCTCAAGGCCGCCCTCAACGCCGACTGCGACGGCCAGGCGGGCCTGCAGGAGCTCGCGGGCAATGCCACGCTCCTCTACTACATGACCGAAGAGGGCCGCGAAGGCAAGAACGCCTTTCTTGAAAAACGCCGTCCCGACTTCTCGAAGTTCCAGCGCCTGCCCTGAGGCTGACATGCCCTCTCTCACCACGGGCGCCGGCCCCTCAATGAGCGTCGCCGCCCTCGCACTCTCCGAGCCCGACCGCACGGCCGTTGTCGACGTCTCCCGGCGCATCACATGGGCGGAACTCGCCCGTCTCGTCTCGGATCGTACGGCCTCGCTTTTGCAGTCCGCTCCCGGCCGCCCGGCCTTCCTCATCCCAAAGCCCGACCTGAACGGCCTCGTCGACATCCTTGCCCATTGGGAGGCGCACATGCCCGCGGTCCTCGTCTCGCCCAAACTCACTTCTGCCGAGCAAGACGCCCTCAAATCCCACGCGGACTCCATCGCAGAACCTCTTCCCGACGGCACCGCATTCGTGGTCTTTACGTCTGGAACGACGGGCCTTCCGAAGCCCGCCATCCTCACGCGCGAGTCCCTGACGGCAGGCGCCAGAGCAATGATCCGCGCCCTTCGCATGACCTCGTCCGATGTCTTGCAGCTCTCGCTCTCGCCCGCCCGCGTGGGCGGCCTCGGGATCATCATGAGAACCCTGGCCGCAGGCTGCATGATCGCGCTGTCTCCGGGCTTTTCGGGCGCCCGCTTTCCCGAGACCCTCGCCCGAGACGGCGTGACATTCGCCTCGCTCGTCCCCACCATGCTGGCCGACGTCCTCGAGCGCAATCCGGACTGGCGCAATCCGCCCCACTTGCGCGCCATCCTCATTGGTGGCGCCCCATTCCCCGACTGTCTTCGCGCCGAAGCCGCCCGACGCGGCATTCCCATCATGACGACCTACGGCATGACCGAAACAGGCAGCACCTCCGCGGTCTCGGCCTACGAAACCCGCCTCTCGCCTGCCCCTGTCGGCGAAGTGCCGCTCGCGGGCACCTCGTTCAGGACCGTCGACGGCGTCCTCTGCCTCAAGGGACCGATGCTCTTTTCCGGCTACTGGGGACGCCCCGCACCCGTTCATGACGGCTGGTTCGAGACGGGCGACGCCGGACTCGTCAATCATGACGGTTCAATCCGCATCCTCGGGCGCACCTCCGACATCATTATCACGGGCGGCGAAAAGGTCGTTCCCTCCGAAGTCGAGTCGGCCCTTGAATCTCTCCCCGGGATTCGCGAGGCGCTCGTAGTCGGCATGCCCGATGAAAAGTGGGGGCAGATCGTCACGGCTCTTCTCGTCTCCGACACCGATCCCCATCCGCAGTCTGACACCATCGTCCGCGGACTTGCCGCACGCCTCGCCCGCTGGAAGTCTCCTCGACGCATTGCATGGGTGAATTCCCTCCCGCTCACCTCCGCGGGCAAGCGCAACCGCAACCCCGAGGTTCTTCGGGACCTTGAATTCGACGTTCTGCGCTACAGACACTCAACCGAAGCCCCGTTGTAATCCGCCTCCCCGGATATCGTCTCCTCCCCTTTTTGTCTTTTCCAAAGGGCCGCTGCGGACATCTGCACCGCCGCGGCCCGTTTTTCATGACCGCCGGCCACTACGCACTCACAATTGCATTCGAGCCGCCGCGCCCCTCTTTAGGAACGGAGACACGATGTCCTCAGAGCGTCAGGCGCAGTCGTCCTAGCGTTTCCACACTTTCCCGTTCGGGACCGATAGCGAGAATCTTTCTCAAATACTTTTGTCACAAGGGTTTTTTCCGGCGATACCTTGCGTGAAGCCCGTTCCCTAGCGGGACTTCAACCTTTGAAGTCTCAAAGGCCTTCGTTCCTTGGTGTCAGTTGTTTCACTCGTCAAATTTTGATCATCGAAAAATGACCGTTGTAAAATAGCAACAGCTATCAAACGATCGAACAACCGCACAAAATTTTGCCTCACCCCCTTTAAATACACTGCGTTTCAGTCGATCTCATATGTATCAACCTAATTAATTTGGACGTATTAGGGTTTTTACCCCCCCCCCCAACACCAATCCCTGAAACTTCGCTATGCGCAGTTTTCGCAAGAGAACCTTCGCATTCGTTTTTTCTTCCCAAAAGGAATAATTGACATGAATTCGACATTCAAGGTTGTTTTCAACAAGGCGCGCGGCGCCTTGATGGTTGTAAATGAAGTTACGTCCTCCGTGCAGGGCAAGGGCACGAAGACGGTCGTGGCCGCTGCGGTCGCGACGATGCTCGCCGGTGTTGCCGGCTCCACGATGGCTGCCGAATGGGTTGAAGCTCCGAAGGATGCCGCGACGTCCGCCCCTGCTGATTGGAAGCTTGACAAGAACGCCTACCACTTCTCGACGAAGAATACCGAAGCCCCCGGAGCCTTCCTCGGCGCCTCCGAAAAGGACAAGACCTTCACGTTCGACAAGTCTCTTTGGGTAAACGGTGTTGAGAAGGACACCCGCGCCACCGGTCTCTGGGCTGCCAACGGCTCCACGATCAAGAACACCGGCAAGATCTACGTGACGGGCAAGACCTCCTGGCAGAACCACGCCATGGGTGCCGCCGACGGTGCTAAGGCCATCAACGCAGGCACCATCGTCGCCAAGAACGCCTACGGCATGTTCATCGGCACTTCCGAAAACGGCACTAAAACGCCGACCATCCAGAACGACGGCAGGATCGTCGTTGAAGGCCAGGGTGCCGGCTTCGAACTCGGCGGTGCTGGTGTCAAGGGCATCGGCATCAACAACGGCACGATCACCGTCGGCGAAGTCTTCGACAAGAATAAGGGTAAGGACGAGTGGGCTCACGGCGTTCTGATCAACACCGCCACGAACACCTTTGAAAACAACGGCACTATCAACGCTACCGCCGAGGGTACGTCCGCGATTGAAGTCAAGGACGGCGCTACGACGACCACCCTCAACTTCGGTGAAAAGTCCGATGTCAACGGCTTGATTCACCTCGCCGCCGGCACCGTCAACATGACGTTCAACGGCACGCAGGACGAACTGACGATCAAGACCGAACAGCAGGCAAATTATGGTAACAGCTCCAATCCTACGAGCTGCGCACCTCTTGCCGTGAACTTGACGCTTGACAAGGGCGCCAACATCACGCTCGCTGATCGTCAGGGCAGCACCTATGAAAGCGTGAACATTGCCGACGGCAAGCTCACGGCCTCCATCTGGCACGACACCAACGAATATGGTGAAAAGAAGGAACAGCTCCAGAACGACAACAAGTTCAAGAATGTGACGGTTGGTGAAAAGGGCGTCTTCAACATCACCAAGCTCAATTCCGGTGGTGACAAGGATCAGACCAAGACCAATGCAAAGCCTCACAATACGTTGCTCATCAAGGACATGAAGCTCACCCTTGACGGAGGTGCTCTGCAGGTTGCCGGCCAGAACTATACCGGTGCCCTTAAGGTTGGCATGAGCAGTGAAAACGGCGCCGACACGTTGACGATCAATGCCGGCAACTACAATTTCGAAAGCCTCAAGGTCGGCAACGCCTCGAACAATGTTGTGACCGTCGCCGGCGGCTCGCTGACGGTTGGCGACGTTGAAATCACAGGCAAGCGTCATGGCAAGCTCGCCTTGACCGGCGGCACGACTTCCGTCAACGGCTCCTTCACGACCGTTCAGGAGGCCATTGAGCTCAACGGCGGCACGCTCGTGACTTCGGGTGCCAATCTCTTCACCAAGGGTGAAGAGGCTGATGCTGAATACGCCACCACCGACGCTTGGAAGCACGTAACGGCCACGAAGGGCGTTGTCGAGTTGACCGACACCGGCTTTGAATACAGCCTTGCCGACCTTAAGAAGGGCCAGGAACTCCTGAAGCAGGATGGTTCGGTGAAACTCGTTCTCAACGGCACGTTCAAGCTCGGTAAAAATGAAAAGCTCGACGCTGGTTCCGTTTCCAACCTGGTTCTTGCTGACCAGACCGGTACCGCTTCGGACAGCGTAACGGAAGCCTTCAAAGTCACCGCCGCCACCACGCTCGGCGCTCTCGACTTCACGGCCGTGACTGAATCCGAAACGAACAAGAATGCCGATTCCATTGCACTCGGCAACGGCACCAATACGCTTACCCTCGCCGGCAACGGCGGCGACGTCTTCAAGAACCTCGGCGCCAAGGTCACCACGGTCACCACGGGCGACCTCGTCCTCGGTACGACCGGCAACTCCGGACACGTTAACGTTGAGAACCTTGCTGCCAAGACCCTCACGGTTGTCGGTGCCTTTGACGCTGAAAACGTGTCCTTCACGGCCGACAGCTCGATCAAGGAAGGCGCCCTCCTTGACGTTGCCACGCTCACGAGCAAAAGCAATACGATGACGCTCGAAGGCACGCTCGTTGCCGACGTGATCGATGCCAACGTTACGGTTGAAGATTCCGGCGTCCTCGTCCTCGGTGAACGCCAGCCTGCCCCGTCCACGCGCGCTCTGCTCGCTGAAACCCCTGCCGCCCCTGAATTCGTTGATCAGATTCAGAAGGTTGTCACCGCCAATAAGGCCGGTGCTCTCGTGACGACGAACATGCAGGGTGAGGCCCTCTTTGCCGCCGCTGCCGGCGACCTCTTCGACGCTGAAAAGAACGTCGGTCTCTATGTTGATCATACGATCGGCGTTGATGACACGACCGGCAAGCTGATTGTCGGCAATCCGAACGGCGACAAGGGAAATGGTACTGTCGCCATCGCCAAGGACGCCGTTGTCGTGATCGACACGAAGAAGTTCGGCGCAGAAGACACGGTCTTCGACGCCAAGCTCTACCTCTCCGGTGACGCTCCCGTCATCCTCTCCGGTCTGACGACGAACACGAGCTTCATCCTCGCGACGGAAACGGGCAGCGGCGATGCCAAACCGGGCATCAATCTCATCGACAACAACGTCTTCTTTAAGGGCGACCTGAACAAGGCTGAAAACGGCAGCCTCATCGTCAGCACCGTGTTCAACGACAAGGTCACCGATGACGCCGAACTCAACGACGTGATCAAGACCCAGCTCGACGGTTCTCACAACCAGAAGAACGCCGACGTGCTGGCCGCCATCGCCGATACGACGAAGAAGGCCGGTCTGGTGAACAAGGAAGGTACGGCCCTCACCGACAAGGGTGTTCAGGCTGTTGAGGAATACCTCGTCGCTCCGCTCACGGCCGGCGCCCTCAACCTCGCCTACGACGCCACCGCCCAGGTGAACGCCGTTGTCGAGAACCGCGTCCTTGAAAAGGCTGACGGCGTCTGGGCTGACGTCTTCTACGCCTCCAACAAGGATTCCGAACGCTACGGCGATTTCGGCTACAGCGCCGACATCACCGGCGGTACGCTCGGTGTTGACACGACCGTCTCCTGCGGTGCCAAGATCGGTGCTGCGTTCACGATCGGTCAGGGCGATGCCGACAGCGAAGGCACGGTCCACGGCTACTCCACGGACGCCGACTTCTACGGCATCTCGCTCTACGCCGGCCGAAACGTTGCCGACACGAGCCTGCGCATTTCGGGCAACCTGTCCTACCTGATGTTCGAAAACGACATCAAGGGCTCGGTCGCCGGTGCCTCCGCTGACGAAACCCTCGACGGCAAGGCCTTCACGGCCGGTCTGCGCGCCGACTGGACAGCTTACGAAGGCGCCTTCACGGTCGCCCCGCACGCCGGCCTGCGCTACACGTTCCTTGAAATGGACGACTACCGCGGCCTTGAAATCGGCGACATGAACGTCGTCGAAATGCCGTTCGGCGTGAAGGTTTCCGGTGCGTTCGAACCGGCCGCCGGCTGGACGCTCCAGCCTGCCGTCGACTTCACGGTCGTTCCTCAGCTCGGCGACAAGGATGTCGATACGGTCCTCGGTTCCGTTGACGTCATCGACAACCTCTACAACACCGAACTCGGCGTTGAGGCTGCCACCGGCAACTTCTCGTTCGGTCTGAGCTACAAGTACGGTTTCGGCAAGGAAGACCGCAAGAACCAGTCGCTCAACCTGAACGCCCGCTACATGTTCTGATAGATCCCCCCGCATGGAGCCTTCCGGCTCCTGCGGATGATCAAATCTGAACGCAAGCCTGAGGCCCCGCGTCCTTCACCGGATGCGGGGCCTTTTTACTGTCTCCATTCGGAGTTCCCCCGGCTCTGCCTCAACGCCCCGTCAGCGTCCCGCTTGCGTTTGAATACGGTTCGGAAATCACGCCGTCCCGCATTTCGCGTTGCTTTTAGGTAGACTTCGGAAAAACGCCCGCACGTCCTCAGACTTGTCAATCGACGTGCCGGGCCAAAGCTTAGATAGAGGAGAAAACCATCATGATCAACCGCCGCCGCTTCATCCAGGCGTCCGCCCTGCTCATCGCCGGCGCCTCCACGCTCGCCCTCACGGGCTGCGGAAGCCCCAAGACGCCTGAAGACGTCGCCTGCGCCTTCGTGCGCGCCCTTTACCGCGGTGATGCCGCCGAGGCCACGAAGTTCTTCCACGTTCCCGCCGACGCCAGGGACGCCGAGGTGAAGATCGCCGAAGCCAAGATCAGCGAAAGCGCCGCCCAGGCCAAGGACTCCGCCACGAAGCAGGGCGGTCTTCGCGACGTCTCCATCATGGAACCCGTCGCCAAGGAAGCTGTTGAGACCGGCAAGTGTCGCGCCCGCGTCAAGGTGGCCTTCGGCAACGGCTCGAGCAAGGTCGAGACCGCACAGCTCATCAAGACCGAGAAGGGCTGGCTCGTAACCTTCGGCCTCTGACTCCATTCTCATGAATACCCGCACGGCGGCTCTCCTCACGGCAGCCGCCGTTCTCATGTCCACAGGGATCGTCCTCATGCATGAGGACGTCAAGGGTGAGCTCATCGAAGTCGCGACCGTGCTTCTTCCAGGGCTTCAGGAGGCACCGTCCGCCGAAGTCCCCACGGGCGTCACGCTTGACGACTTCGCCCCCTGCAGCAGCCTCAGGACCGGCGATCTGGTCTTTCGCAGGGGCTTCGGAACGGAGAGCCGCCTCATCATCGAGGCTCAGGGTCCCAACAGGGCGCCCTTCTCTCACGTCGGCATGGTTGTTTCCGAGCATCCCGTGATGATCGTGCACGCCACGACATCCGACGATCCGGCACACCCAAACAGCGTCATCAGCTCCAGCCTTCCTGAGTTTCTCTCCATGGGCGACATGGCGGGCGTTGCGAGACCCGCTTGGAGCGATGCTCTCAAGGCGGCAGCTGCAGGACGTGCAAGAGGCATGACGGGCGTAGCCTTCAGACTTGTGCCGGACGATCCCGATGCACTCTACTGCACGACGCTAATTGAAAAGTCCTTCGAGCCTGATCTCAAGCTTGACCTTCCCCGCGACGTCGTCAAGGTCCCCGTCGTGGGCGGCTCGTATCTCTTCCCTGCCGCGCTCTGGGAGGCGAACGGCATGATGCATGTCTGCGTGATCGGGAAGCAGGAGACGAGCAAGCCGTGACTCTCGTCGTCCGAGCCTGTAGAATCTTCTGACCATCTCAGAATCAAAAGCAACCAGGCAATCATTTCTATAAAGGCCCTCATGCAGTTCGGCTTTCCCCGAGATCGACAGCTTCGCTACGCAGACTTCGCCAGGCTCCGTCCCGCCCAGAAGCGCGGTCGCGCGTTCATGTACCTGAAGCTCGCCACGCTCTACACGAAGTACTGCCGCACGTACCGTCCCAAGTTCCTCAGGACCGTTGCGATGGTGGCCGCCGTGCTTGGCGCCGGCGCGGTCATGCAGTCCGCGCACATGATGCCCGACTGGATTCCCGTCTGGTTCCTCGGCGTCCTCGCCTGGAACCACTCGGTGGTGCGTGCACCCGACCTGCACCCGAACGTCCTCTTCTTTCTTCGTGATGCGGGCGCCACCACGGCCTCGAGCATTCCTGCCGACCTTCTTCGTGACAAAGGACCGCTCCTGATGCTCATCTGGGTCGTCACGGGCTACATGTCCGGTGAATGGCTGAGCCTCAATGCGGGCATGACGGGCTTCATCCTCATGACCTTCTTCGTCTCGACCTTCCGCATCATCCGCATGATGAACGGCAACCTCGAGGCGTTTGTCCTCGTGGGCGAAACGGTGATGGAGATCGCCGAGGATGCCAGGGCGGATCTCGCGGCGCAGGCGCGCGAGGAACAGGCATGACGGGAGAACGAAGACAGCTGATCGGCCAGTTGAGGATTTGCGTCCCATGCATTTCAACTGCCATGTGATAAATGATTCTGGTCAGCCTCGCCGAACGCCAGTCCCGAAAACGAGAAGAAGGGCAACCACAGTGAGAAGAAGTCCCATCCAGTCGCGATCGATGATCTGCTTCAGAGCAACAAGCGTCACCAGCACTGCGACGAGCATGACACCGTTCATGACTCACCTCTCACTTGATATTTTGCATTTCATTCCCACTCCGCCGGCATTGCCTCGGGTGCAAAGCGCATTTCCATTACGACAGCGTCCTGCACGACTTCCTTGATTTGCTCAAGCCGAACGTCCAACGCTTCCACGACCTCGGGCGACCTTGCGAGGTCATCGACCGTGATCACCAGCACCTGCGCCCCGTACTCATTCCGGGTCGACGACCAGCGCTGCACGGCATCAAGTCCCGTGAGCAGCTTCTCGATCGGCTCGACAACGGCGGCATCCACGCCCTTCGTCAGATACGGTTCGGCCTTGGGCGAAATCTTGATGATGATTTCGTTGGGCTCAGTCGAGGGCAGCCCCCAATGGAAGGCGGCCTTGCTCTCGTCCATGTCCCGTCCGTTGGCGGTCGTCTTGAGAATGCCTTCAGGCGTGAGGCCGAATTCGAGCGTCGTTTCGTAGGCATCCTCGCCGACCCGTTTCACAGCGCCCTCCTTCTCCAGCGCTTCGACGTACTGACGCAGATCGCGGTTGAGCGCATCAACCGAACCCGGCACCGGTCTCTTGCCGGTATCGACAAAAGAGAGCCAGGTCTCAAACTTTCCCCCGGGGAGCCCATGGTTGACGAAACTGCCCTTGAGCGTCAATTCGGCACCGGCCCAGGCCAACCGGAGGTCACGGACTGTCCCCTCCACATTTCCCTGCATCGAAGCGGCGAAAATGTCCGTCATGCTGCCGTCGGGACAGATGCCGGGCAGGTCCGCCATATCCGAGCCCAGTACGAAATGCGCTGAGAGGCACGGCAGCCAGACATTCGGAGGCGTGTACAGGCCGGCATCAAACCGCAGGTCGAAAACCGGCAGCTCCGAATCGTTGATGTTGACGTCCCGAATGTCGAACTTGAACTCGGTCGCATTACGCAGGCGACCTGCCTCCTTCTCAGGCGTCACCGTGAGACTGTAGCTCAAGGGCCCCATGCCGAGCGGCATGAGCTCGCCCTTGACAAAATCACCTGCGGACGAATAGGAAAAGGCAAACTTGAGGGGCGACTCTGCATAGACGTACTCGAAGGTCTTCTCAGCACTCTTGACATGACCACCCTCCCATCGGCTTTCGGAGGCCCCCAGCCGTCCGGAGACAGTCAGCCCCGTCAATGCACGGCGCGCGTGATCAAAGCCGATGTCAGCCGTGACACGGCCGTCGCCGATCGTCTCCTTTTCATCCGACGCACCGCGCCAGACAACCTCAGCCTCTTCCGGACTCATCAAGGGACTGAAGACGAACCGAATCCGAGGATCAGCCTTGACGAGAATCGCAGCATCCGGATCCGAATTCGCTACGGGCTCGAAGCTGACCGAAGGCCGGAGACCCGGTCTGAAGCGACCGTTCATAACCAGAAAGGATTCGGTCAGGCCGTCTTCCGTGCGAAATCCCAGGCGCAGCACCAGATCGCGCTGCAGAAGACCGCCGTCCCGGCGCTCGAGCTCAAGCGCGAACAAACCCATGCCGCGCTCGAGGCGGCGGTCCGTCATCCGGTCGAACGCCTGAAGCTGCCACCAAAGGAGGCCTCCGAACGCGGCACCGCCGCAAAGAACGGTGCCGGCAGCCAGCCGCATGCAGGTTTTCCTGTTGAAGTTCATCGTCATTTGATATTTCTCCTCATTGCAGCCTTTTGACTAGCAGCCACACGCTGCAGACGACCAGAATGGTACCGAGCATGAGGAAGACCGCACGGAGCAGCCCGCGCGTCAGAAGCGGCGCATGAGGCTTGCCCGTCGGATCGCACAGCCAGTTCCAGTCACGGATCGCACCGATGATGCAGAGGCTTCCGAACAGCAGGCATATGACGTCGTTCCATTCTACGAACAGTTTCTCGACAAAGGCGTTCACGACCGGCTCTCTTGATTTGATGACGACGGGCATTTGACGATTGAGCCGGACTTGTTAATGCAGAACCAGTCGCCGTCCTCCCATCGATGATATTCTCCTTCCGACCCGGGCACTGCCGCAGGATGACCGCTCAAGGTCACCCTGGCAACGCCGTTCGCAAAAGGCAGACCAAAGGCAAATCGGGGCGCGATGCGAACGACGCCGTATGCATCGGCATAGCCGATGCGACCGTGGTCATCCACGACTCGATAGAGCCCGTCGGAGACGGGATCGGGACCATTGTCGAAGACAAACGGAGCGACCGCCCCCGCGAGTAGAAGCCATGCCCATTGCCGGACCTTCATGACGCGCCCTCCTTTGTCCGCAGATATACAGCTAATCCCACCAGAAATACCAGATTTTGGACTGCCGGAGCGTATCCGCGAGTGCCCCGACGGACTCATGATTCTGATCCATGTCGGGACAGAACACATACTGCTCAAGTGCAGTCTGCACGGCAAGCTCCCGGCCGATCGGTTTCGGAAGCGCGAAGTCGAGCTCGTCATGAGTCATGACGGCTGGCACGGCACCGAATTTTTCGAACCAGTACCTGGCGACCGCCATGAGCTGCGGCGTATCCGGACAGTCATTCCAGTTGCCGAACGGCAGATGGGCAAACACCTCCCAAGGATGCCGGACCGGAATTCTCGCGAGGATGACCGGATGCGTCATGTCCGTCTCGCTGTTCCAATATCCGGAGAACCGATGGTTGTTGAAGCCGCCCTCCATGCAGCCGACGACTTCCGTGTCCCAATCCTTGGAATCGTCCTCCGCTTCTGCGCGGCGCTCTGCCATGCCGTCCTCCAGAACCATCCTGCCGTCGGGCAGGGGTGCGGCGAGCTGCGATTGCCGGTAGGCGGCTACCGCATCCGGATCAAAGGCATGATCGTCATCTCCCTCATGAGCCGGATCGGAATTGAGCATGAGGCATTCCCAGAGTGTTTCGTCGACTGCAATGAGCATGGGAACGAATCCTTCGTGCGCTGCATTTTTCCCGGCATACTCGAAAGCGCACATGATCGGATCATCGTCCGCCATCGACGGGAAATAGGTGCACTCGCAGTCGAGATACGCCATCAGCGCCTCGGCCGTTTCGGAAGGCGCAAGCGTCGAGTCGTCAAAGCGCTGTCCGGCCCAATTCTCGTACCGCCGCTCGATGATCCGGGCCATTTCTCGATAATAGTCTTCATCAAACGGAAGGAACAGATACGCTTCGTCCTGAATCTCATCCGAAAAGTTCCTCTCCACGCCTATTCTGGAAACGGCATGGATGTCGACATCCATCGTATAGTGCGGCGTGTACTCGTGAAGGGCACCGTAGTAGTAGCAGGCAAAGTCCGCGCCGCGCTCGTTGAAGATTGAAGCATGCAGTTCGCCCTTGAGCTTGTCTCGGAGCCATTCGCGCAGGCACGCCTCGGCCGGATTCGTCCTCACGGCCTCAACAATATCGGGCCAGCGTCTGCAGAATGACTCGCTCATGAGGTCGTGCTCGATGCACCAGCGCAGATAAATCGCCAGATGACTGAAGGCATTGAGTTCGTCGACAGGGAGACACTTCTCACGAATGCTCTCCAGATGAGGAGCGGCCTCGTCGAGCAGAATCTCATTCTGCTCGAAGGACACCTTGAACGTCGGTTGGTCCGGAAGCGCCACGCCCGGACTGCGGGTGATGCGATGCCTGTCGCCTTGGGAAAAGCCGATCGTCTCGCCATCATTGAGAGTGACGTCCGAACCGATCACATAGCCCGCCAGACTGACAAGAAATTCCCTGACCGCCAGCGGATCGGCATCCGCATCGAGCACCTCCAGCTCCTCCTTGCCGAAGACGTCCATGCCGTAGGTATACCCGCAGACGCCGCCTTCTCTTCGATGGAGCCCGAACCAAATCCAGTTGTTGAGCGGGAGTTCGCCTTCCTTCATGACGCCCGCCATGTCGGCATAAAACGACGGCTCAAAGACAACGCCCGACGTGTATACGCCGAGGACACCCGGTTGACGACAGCAGGCGGCAGCGAGCTTCACGAAGAACTGCCCGCGCAGACGTACGTCCGTCTCCTTTCCCAGCACGGTTACCATGATGTGGGCGGCATGGCTTTGTGCGGCTTTGACGGCATCGGGCCACATGTAGTTGTTTTCGGCATTGTCCTCCGCCTCTCCCCCCGGCACCGGGCCGTGCATCAGGCTCACTGCGGCGATCATGTCGCCCGCCTCGAACACCAGCGAATCCCCGTTGTCCTTCCTGTCGTCCTTGTCCTCCTCGGGAACGTCGATGCCCCATTCGGCCTTCAGATCGACGATCAGCCTGCCCTTGTCCCAATGCGCCTTCTCAAGCAGCACGAAGCCGAGGAAAACGCCCTTCCTGTCAACGGGCTCCCCGTCGTTCTTACAACGGGCCTCAACCGCTTTTTCACATTCGCGGATGACGCACGGCGCATCCTCATCCTCAGGATCGAGCTGAGCCCAGGTTCTGGCATAAGGAATGGCCTTTTCCTCCTCTCCCGTCAGGTACTGGTAGCCGTAGGCCATGCGCATGTGCCACTCCGCCCTGTCGAGGCCTTCCTCGCGGACCGATTCCAGTACGCCGATGGCGCGCCTCAGGGCTTCCTCGGCCTTGTCACGCGGACAGCCGTACTGCCCGTCGCCGAGAACCGCATAGTTCTCGAGCGCACGCGCCAGAGCATAGGCATGCCGGTAGTCCCGATATTGCGTTGGAACGCCATCGAGCGCACGAATGCAGCGCGTGTATTCGTCATCGTCATTCCATTTTTGAATCCGGGCATGGAAGGCCTCCGCCGTCTCGGGACGATAGTCGAGCGGTTCATCATCGTCATCCTCGCCGGCATCCGCCCGATCGTCGGGAGACTTGAGCGGAACGGATCCCACTTCGCGGCGAAAGACGTGAAAGCTCGCCGCCGGCACGTCCGATGCCTCAAGAAACGCCCGGGCTTCGAACAACACGGGCTGCAGATCCCAGGCCATGAAGTCGACATAGCCGAAATGCACGCCGGTAGCGCCGCCGACCATCCTGACGACATCGGGTCCGCACGCCTTTTCGAGCTTCGCCTCCAGCGCCTCACGGAAAGCAAAGATCCTCTGCGTCCGATTCTCGCCCGTAAAGCCATCGAGCGAAAAGGCGATGAATCCCGCCGTCACGCCATCGGAATGAAGTGCATCCATCGTCTCATCGTCCGCACTCATATAGCCATTGATGAGAGGCGGGCAGGCCGTGGAACCGGCGATGACGTCAAGACGCCAGTCGGCGTCGGGGTCCGGATCAGGCTCGCGCGTGTAGCCGACATAACTGTTCTCAAGCAGCGTCTCGGCGTCGAGCGCCAGGTCCTTGCCGAGCTCCCGCAGTTTGTCCGGCAGATCGCTCAGAAGAAAACCCGGCACCGCCCTGGGCGCATCAAGGAGCTCGAAGTCGTTGATCCAGCGCATGTGCGGAATTTCGCCGAGCAGCTGGTCGGTGAGCGTCGTGAGCATCCACCAGGCACGTCCCTCCTCCTTTGCCTTCAGATCCGCAAGCCTGGCGCAGAAGACGGAGAGCTTGAACGCATCGTCGTCGGGCTCAAGCCAGGCCTGCACGTCTTCACCGCCGATCCTGACGCCGCCGGCATGAAGCTCATTGCCCGACGTCCCACGACGACCAAGCGTGATCTCCCAGTGCCTCAGGACGGATGCGGGCGCATGGCTTCGGAAGTAGACGAGCTCGAAGAGCTTCATCCGGTTGCCTTCAGGCGTCAGAATGAGCTCATGCTTGACGCCATTGAAGCCGACCTCGAACGAAACGTCCTCAAACGCAAGCCGGAGAATGCGCTCGATGCGATCGACGATCTCTTCGCCTCTCTCATGCGTCTTGTCAGCATCCATCATGGCGCGGATCTCCGCCTCCTCGCCTTCGAAGGCCGTCCAGGCCTTCTGCGTGCGCTCCCTGAAGGGAACCCGGAAGAACGGCAACGTCACGCGCTTGAGACAGTCCTCCATGAATTCTTTGGCATCCTTGTCCTCGGGTTTGGCTTCGTGCGCCCGTCGGAACCGTGAAAGCGCGCGCCCTTCCTGGTCGAGATAGTAGTAGGCATAGCCCAGGCGGAAGTTCCACAGATAGGTTGCGCCAAGTGCCTCCTCGTGCGGCTCAAGAAGCTCAATCGCCCGGTGAAGCATGAGGCGACCCTCGCTCGTGTTCGGATCCGCCTCGTTGTTGTAGGCGCGAGCCAGCTCGCTTGCAAGTTCCGGCGTTCGTCCGTCTTCTCCGAGCGCTTCAAGCGCCTCGATGATTTTGGGAAACTGTCCGGCTTCGTGCCATTTCTGGCATTTTTCGAGTAGCGTCATGCTCCCTCCCGGCAATAAGCGGCAAATTGGTCGTTCAGGCGAACGTTCTCCGGACATGAGCAGTACTTGACGGGCGCATTTGCGAGACCGCTTCCCGGAGATGGTCGCAACATTCCTCGCACTGCGGATAGCCAACACGTCAATTTACGAAGAGGCAATGGCAGACAAGGCGAATCGCATTCTTGTTTCCTTTTACCACAGTGTCTTTTTCTGCCGCAAGGCAAGGCTAACCCGAATTCCGTGTTCAGAAAAGCCTGTCTTTTTGCCTCGCCGAAGGTTGTGCAGTATTTCCACACTCGTCACGACAGCGGCGGGCATGCTCAGCGAAAGCACAGTCCGGCAGTCCGTGCACATGGTTTCAGACTGGATTCCCGTCTGGTTACCAGGCGTCCTCGCCCGAAACCACTCACTCAAACTCGAGCTCTTCATTGACGGCCTGAGTTGGACCTGAAAATCCCGGCGACTCTCAGTTTTCTCCCGTTGTTGAACGAAACAGATGTTTCGCACTGCTGAGAAACCACCAAGACATCGGAAGCACGCGCCTTTTCATGATTTCCGCCCATGCATCATCGTTCAAGCCTACCAGCCGAACCTGAATTCCCGCGCTGACGACGCTCGAAAAGTAGCCGAAGACCAACCGCAGCTTCTCGACACGATGATGTCGTTTCGGATTTCTCAAGTCCTCCAGCCTCCACTTCCGTCCTCGCCAGTACAAGCCGCGCAGAACGTCTTTTCATAGCACCTCCCACTTCCTCCCAATCAGGCGACTTTCTCGTGACGGGAGCAACCCGAACGGCTTTCTCAAGCCGATGTGTTGTAAAAGCACCTCAGAAGCCCAGCTGTTTTCCCAATTTTGTTGCCATTTTAATACGGACGCTGGTTCCCCCCCCCTTCACAGATTTTCTATCGTTGAAAAAACTCTTCCAATTTCTTTCAACCAAAATCTCGGAGGAAACATGCAAAAGACTGTCATCGCGTGCTGTGTCGGCGCGCTTTTCGCTGCAGGTACAGCCGTAGCTGCGACCCATACGCTGGGCGACAAGGTGGGCATCGCGGGGGAAGGTTCCGCCCTCACCGTCAACACTCAGACTCAAAAAGTCACGGATAAGAGCCAGCTCATCGGCGGTTGGTGGCATTACACGGATTAGGTTACCGCTGAGACCGATCTCAATCATGCAGGTACCACGAGCGACCTGACCGTTGATCTCACCAACAATACACAAGTCGATGAAATCGTGGGCGGGAACTACATCAAGCAGCCCAAGGGCCTCACCGACAAGACGCATGAAGCCACCATCGGCGACACCAAGCTGACCGTCAAGGCCGTCAAGACTGAATACATCGTCGCCGGCAGCAAGGCGAACAATACGGGCAAAGGCTCCATCGTCAACGGAAACACGACGCTCGTTATTGAAGACGGGATCATTCAGTACGAAGCCGACCCGTCCAAGGGCGCCGTGGTAGGCGGAAACTACATCAAGGCCTCAAGTCCCAGCGCCGGCATGGTCTCCCAAACGAACTCCACCGTCGGCGACACCTCCGTCACCATCAACGGCGGCACCTTCGGCGGTTCCGTCTACGGCAGCAGCTTCGCCGAAAACTATGCTCACGTGGATACGCCCGACATGCAGCTCAAGCTCACGACCGGCAACTCCTCCCTGCAGATCAATGGCGGCACGTACAACGGCCATGTCGTGGCCGGCAGCGGCGTCACGGGACAGGGAACTTCCTCCACGGCTCAATCCGCCGCCGTTACGATCAATGCAGCCAAGAACAAGACCGTCACCCTCGGGAACAATAGCATTCTCATTGGCGGCGACTACCTCGCCAACCGCGGCAAGTCCGAGATTGAAGGCAACACCTCCGTCACCGTGACGGGTGAAGGCACAATCACGCTCGGCAAGGGCATCGTCGGCGGCAGCTATGTTGCCGAAAACATGAGGGGCAATGCCGCAGCCTCTGGTGGAAAGTACACGGCCTCCGAAATCAAGGGCACAACCAACATCCTCGTTGACGCCGCCAACGTCACGGTGAAGGACGAAGTCATCGGCGGCACGTATCTGCGCCAGACCGTCAAGGACACTGACAAAGACAGCTTCGTTTCCGCCACGGTCGGCAGCACGAATCTCATCCTCAAAGCCGGCACCTTCAAGTCCAACGTCATCGCCAGCGGCAAGTCCAACGACTACACGGGCAGCCTCTCGAGCGACGTTCTCGGCGACACCTCGCTCAACATCACGGGCGGCACGCTCAACGGCATCGTCGGCGGCGGCCTGAGCTATTTGTACACCAGCTCTGCACTGACCGACGCCGTTGTGACGACCCACGTTGAAAATGTGGCAGCCAATATTACTGGCGGCACGATCAACACCATGGATCACAACAGCGGTCTTGACGGCTTCGGGATTCCGGCCTCCGTCGTGGGTGGCGGCGTGGCATATTCCAAGAGTACGGTAACCACCAACAAGGTGGAAGCCACCGTTGGAAACGTCGACATGACGATCGCAGGCAAGGGCGTCAAGCTCTCCGGCGACATCTACGCCGGCGGCTTTGCCCATGGCGCCAAGACTGCTGCCTCCGTCAACAGCACCCGTCTCACGATCGCCGACGCCACGCTCGGTGCTGCGGACTTTCAAGTCAACGTCTTCGCCGGCGGCTACGCCGCATTGGGCGCAACCTCTACGGTCAAGACCTCCGAGGTGACGATCGCCAACTCGAAGATCTTCGGCAACGTCTACGGCGGCGGCAACAAGGCCGACGCACAGAGCAACGTCACGGTCGAAAACTCTGTCATCACGCTTGACGGTGCCGATGTCACCGGCATCGTTTCGACCGAATCCTTCGAGCCCTCCGTTAACGCAGCGCTCATGCGCCTCGCCGAAGCCGACACGGGCGCGGGTGATGCTGAAGCGAACAAGACCCAGCGCACGATCAACCTCATCAACTCCAAGATGGGCACGCTCCAGATTTCGGCCAAGCAGGACACGGAAACGTCTCTTTATCTTGTAGGCAGCAACACCGTCGGCGAGATCACGGGCGGCAAGGCCTCTGAAATCGTCTTCGACGGCACCGGCACGCCCGCCGGCGAGGCGATCCTGACGCTCACGAAGGAAGGCGCCTCGTTCGACATGTCCGGCGACAAGGACATCGTCGCCAGGAACGTCGCTTCGGGCACGCTCCTCGTTGACGGCAAGTACAAGACGGCCGCCGAAACCACGGTGACCCTCGAGAACGCCTTCGGCGACGTGGTCTACGACCTCGGCAAGGATGCCATCGACAGCACCGACCTGCTCCTCACCGATGCCGGCATCGTGATCGGCACGGGCGACAAGGCCCAGACGATCGGCGCCTCTTCCGTGAAGGTCTCCGAGAGCTCGAAGACGCTCGCCGAAGCCCAGCTCGGCTCCGTCGCCTTAGTGACGCAGGGTGCCGAATTCGTCGCCGACGAAGGCATGCGCTCGATCCGCGCCGCCGCGAAGGAAGGCTCGTTCACGGCCTTCGGCGCGATGGCCGGCGGCTACAACCGCTACGAAACGGGCTCGCATGTTGACGTCGAGGGCTTCTCGCTTGCCGTCGGTACGGCCGGCCGCATCAACAACCTGACGCTCGCAGGCTTCGTTGAAGCCAGCTGGGCCTCGTCCGAATCGCACGTCGCCTCCACCGAAGCCGACGCCGACCACGACTACTACGGCGTGGGCGCCGCGATGCGCTATGACTTCCAGTCGCCCTTCTACCTCGACGGCGCCGTCCGCCTCGGCCAGATCTCGACCGAATTCGACGGCTCCTACGGCACGGGCACCGCGAAGTACGACGCCGACGGCCTCTATGCGACGGCTCACATCGGCGCGGGCTACGTCTTTGACTTGACGCCCGACGTCAAGCTCGACGCCTACGGCCGCTACCTCCTCTCCTATGTCGAGGGCGACGACGTCACGCTCGAAAGCGATGCGAAGGAACGCTTCTCCATGGACGACACGACGACCCATGCGGTCCGCCTCGGCGCTCGTCTTGAAGGCGCCTTCCAGACCTTCGACTGGTACGCCGGCCTCGCATACGAGCACGTCTTCGACGGCAAGGCCAAGGGCGAGCTGAAGTTCGCGGGCGCCACCGCCGCGCTTGATGCGCCGAGCCTCAAGGACGACAGCGCCATCGTCGACCTCGGCTTCACCATGAAACCCGAAGCCAACGGTCCCTGGACCATCGGCGTGGGCCTCAAGGGCTATGCCGGCGACCGCCGCGGCGGCACCGGCAGCGTGAACGTCCTCTACACGTTCTAAAGCCTCTCTCCCCCGTCTCCTCTCGCAAGGAGGCGGGACCCACCAGTAACAACGGCGGGCTCCCACTCGGGAGTCCGCCGTTTCTTTTGTCGTCTGCATCAAGTCGCCTCCCCGTCACGGGAAAACGGCACTGTTGAAGTGCCTGAGAAGGCGCTTCCTGCAACCACAACATGTCGTCTTC
>OOCN01000334.1_pt1 | contig 44810 bp, 40 predicted proteins | sample 1671361 | NCBI WGS metagenome assembly OOCN01 (sample SAMN06348149, study PRJEB24527) | human gut metagenome | biome: human gut; feature: ankylosing spondylitis patient; material: feces | host: Homo sapiens | place: China | collected 2015-10
GTGATGTCCTGTCGAAGTTCGACTTCGGACGCAAAGACCTCTTCCTTTTCCGTCGCAACGGAAAGGCCGACATGCTTTGCGCCGGCGTCAACGCCCAGTGTCACGCTCTGCTTCGTTTCACCGGTGGCGATTCGAAGTTGAATCGTGAACGGCGTTCGCCGCCTCACCACGGCCTTGCCTGCCTTGAGCAGATGCCTTGCCCTTGCAGGCGAGCACGGCATCAAGGGCCGGCCGCGCATGTTCAAAACAAATACTTTCAAAGCATCTCCTTTGCGGATACCCGCAGGTTCCGCTTGCACGACCCGAAGGCCGGTAGACATCCTTCGCCAATGTTGGACGGGGTTTGGTGCCTGCAACACCGCTCCTACCTCTCGGAGCTATTAATCACAGGCCGCAGTGCGTGGAACTAGGATGTACATCCCACGGTGCCTATACATTTCCAACCAACGTAGCGCCTCTCGAAGGAGGGCGCTGAGGCTAGTCAATAAAGGCTCTTTCAAGCCTCTGTCTTCAGACAGGGGTTATTGACGATGACACTTCCTTCAGGAAACCCGGATCAGCGCTTGCCGCAGCCGTACGGGTTGTTCGGCTGGATGCGGGTCTCGCCGCTGCGAGACGAGGCCATGATGGCGGAGCCGAGCTTGTATTCGCAGATGCGACCGACCTGCGTGGACTGGTAGACCTGCCCGTCGGAGGAGCGGTAGACGAGCTGCACGCCGTCGACATAGGTCGTGCCGGAGCCGCCGACGGCGTCGCCTGCAAGACCGCCGATCGCGCCGCCGGCAAGGCCGCCGAGGACGCGGGACGAGGTCGAGTGGTTGTTGTGGTTGCCGATGGCGGCGCCGGCGATCGCGCCGAGGATGGCGCCCGTGGCGCGGGCACGGTCGGAGTTTTCGCTGTTGTTCACGGCCACCTGAGCGGGATTGATGGCGATGATTTCAACCGTGTTCACTCGCTGAGCCTGGTTCACCTGGCTGGAGCTGTAGACGTCGGAACGATAGTAGTTGCCGTCGGTGGCGCAGCCGCTGAGGGCGACGGTCAGGCTGAAAAGGCCGATCACGAGGAGTTTCTTCTGGGGCATGGCTTTGTTCTTGTCTTGGGTCGAAAAAACGGTCATTTTGGACTGATCTTCCGTTCAGTCCACATCCTCACGATACACCATTGCGGGTGCGGCGGGCGGATGAGGGCTGCGGTCCGAAACAAGACGTTACGCATCCTTGCGCAGGCAGGATGCAGTGGATGTAGAAAAGCCGCCGGTCGCTGCGGAATCTGCGGCTTTGCGGTGCGTCGCGGGCCCTGATCAGGCGGACACGCGGACGAGACGGCCGGTGAAGTCGTGGATTTCGACGCGGCCGTTGCGGCGGTGGATGGCCAGCTGGTCGTCGCCGACGAAGCGGACGAACTTGGCGTCGTTGACACTGTACGTCGTGACGAGCTTGCCTTCGGTGTTGTAAAGCTGACAGTAGCCGTTTCTCAGGACGACGGCGACATGGTCGCGATGAAGGATGGCTTCGTCGATGTTCATCGGGGGAAGCGTGACGCGGGGCTTGCCGGCGCCGCCTCTGATCTCACAGCAACCGTTGCGGACAACTGCATTCATTGTTTCTCTCCTCCTTGGTGGGCTTCAGCATCTGCATGAGGGAAGAATATGACGGGGTGCGTCAGTATGTGACGCAAGCAGAAGCGTGCGCATCATGTTCGAGACTCCATCAGTTTCTGCCGAAGCTTATCGAATCAATTCTACCGGAAATGAAATCAGGATTTCACGCTTGTCGTTCGGGAGGGTGTGCGGCTGATCTTCGCGGCGGCGTGCACTTGATGCAAAAAAGGAGCGCTGCTTTCGCAAAGCGCTCCTTTCGACTGTCCCGCGCGCGTTTACAAAGAACGCGGGACTATTCAAACCGATCGACGGAAATTAGTTTTCGTTGTCCATCGGGGTGAGGGCGTGACGAGCGGCCCAGGTCCACGGATTGGCGAGCCAGTCGTTGAGGACTTCCTTCTTGTCGGCGGAGATCGTGCCGAGTTCGATGGCCTTGTCGATGACCTTCGTGAAGTCGATCATTTCGTGGCAGCGGACTTGCTGCTTTTCGAAGAGCTTGTTGGTCTCGTCGATGCCGAAGGAGGTGATGGCGAGGCAGTCCGTGACCGTGGCGCCTTCAGCCTTGAGGCCTTCGACGGCGGAGAGGAGCGAGAGGCCGGTGGAGATGTGGTCCTCGATGAGGAGGACGCGCTTGCCGGCGATGTCGCAGCCTTCGACGCGGCTCTTGTTGCCGTAGGTCTTGGCGGCCTGACGAACGAAGATGCTCGGCTTGTTGAGACGGTAGGCCAGAGCGGCGGCGTGGGAGACGCCGGCGCCTTCGACGCCCGCAACGATGTCGAATTCGAGACCGAGTTCGACGACCTTCGTGGCCATAGTTTCAAGGATGTCGCGCCAGGCTTCCGGGACGGCCGTCAGGCGGCGGTTGTCGACGTAGATCGGGGTGATCAGGCCGGACTTGAGGCGCATCGGACGTTCCGTCAGGAAGGACACGGCGCCGTTGTTGATGAGGTGTTCGGCGAGGATGTTTTCAGCAATCTTGGACTTGAACATTTTCTATATCTCTTTCCTGAAAATTAGTCGATGCCGATCGCCTTGCGGCCGTTGACCGTGGCAATCTTGACGAGTTCGTCGAAGTAGTCGAAGCGGCAGCCCGTGGCGAGCGTGGTCATTTCGTGCCACATGTCGCCGGCGTTCCAGGGCACCATGGCGTCGCAGACGTTGTCCGTGCCGAGGGCGACGGTGATGCCGGCCGGGACGAGTTCGTCGACCGGGGTCATGGAGTTGTGCATCGGGCCAATCTGTTCGGAACGCGGGGTGTCGATCCAGGCGGTCGGGCAGGCGATCATCATCACGTCGGCTTCGCGCATGAGCGTGTAGAGACGCTGGCGGTAGGCGCGGGAGTGAGCGGCGATCGAGATGCCGTGAATGGCGACGACCTTGCCCTGCATGCCGTGCTGGATGGTCTTTTCGCAGAGCTGCTCGGTTTCGTATTCAAGGCTTTCGTTGAACTGGTCGACGTGGACGTGGACCATCTTGTTGCGGGACTTGGCCGTTTCCATGATGATGTCGAAGGCTTCGTCGCCGCGGCCGTAGTCGCGTTCGTCGCGCTTCGGGAGCGCGCCGATGATGTCGACGAGTTCAGCGCCAATGTCGAACCACTTGCGGGCTTCCGGATGGATCACGCCCTTGAGGGTCTGGTTGGCGAACTTGACGGTCAGCTGGTCCTGATAGTGTTCGCGGGCACGCAGGCCGGCCTTGATGGCGCGGTCTTCAGACTGCGGGTCGATGTCGACGAAGGTCGCGAGGGCGGACACGCCCTGGGCGATCTGGTTTTCAAAGAACATCGAGAAGCGGCGGTAGAAGTCTTCTTCCGTGGAGTTGCGCTTGAGGGCGTCGAGGGCGTCCCATTTCTGCTGAAGCGTGCAGGTGCGGCGCATCTCGAGAACGTCGGGGCTGAGGGTGTAGGCACGGTCTGCATGAGCGTGGGTGTTGACCCAGCCGCCGGCGGCCATGATGGCCGGTTCGATCATGTCGCGAATCGTCAGGGGGGCGTTTGGCGTAGACATTAAGAACATCTCCTTCGCAGTTAGCGAAAACAAAAGTGGTATTTGCCGTCAGTACTCAGGAAAAAGCCGCGGATACGTCGGTTTGAAAGGGATGACGTTTCTGCGGCTAAATTGACCACATTTTATAGATGGGTTTTCGATGTGGCGAATGGATACACAAATTGTTACGTCATTAAGGCGTGACGCTTGTGCTTCATTCCGTTTTCTTCGCTAGAGCCGCAGTCGAAGGCAAATGGATGCCGGATGCTGGTCACGGACTGGGGCCTCGTGTCGGCATGTGAAGGTCCGCCGTTGCGCGTCCTGAGGCGGGTTTTGTCGACGAATCCCGCCGAAAAAGGCCCGGATTTGGGTATGATGGGCGCCCGTTCCGTCAACCGACGCCATTTCCACCTCTCCATGCTGTCATTCGAAGCCGAAGCGGCCGTTCAGGCCGAGCCCGTTCCTCCCGTTCTTCCCGTCCTTTATCTTGATGACGTGATGTGTGCCGTGATGAAGCCCGAGAAGCTTCTCGTGCACCGCACCGAGATCGCCAACGGCGACACGGTCTTTGCCGTGCAGTGCGTGCGTGAGCAGCTCGGCCGTCGGGTCTGGCCCGTGCACAGGCTCGACCGCGGGACGTCGGGCGTGCTCGTCTTTGCGTGTGATGCGGACACGGCCTCGAGGCTCGGGCGCATCATGATGGCGGGCGAGGTGAAGAAGCGCTATGCGGCCGTCGTGCGCGGCTGGCTCGAGGAATCCGTCGACTGCCGCCATCCGCTCTCGCTCCCCGAGGATCCGTATCTGAAGAAACGACGCGGTCCGTCGGAGCCTCAGGATGCGCGCACGGTCTTCATCGAGCGCGCAAGGGGCGAGGCGCCCGTTCCTTCGGGCAGGTTCGAGACGACCCGCCTCGGCCTCGTCGAGGCCGAGCTCTTCACGGGCAGAAGGCATCAGATCCGCCGTCATCTCAAGTGGCTTGCGCATCCCGTCATCGGGGACGCCACCTACGGGAAGGGCCCCCTCAACCGTGCGGTCGCGCAATGGTTCGGTGCGGACCGCCTGATGCTCCACTGTGCGAGGATGACGCTCCCGCATCCCGTCACGGGCGAGGAGATCGACATCCGTGCGCCGCTCGTCGAGGGTCCCTTCAGGTCAGCCGTCGAGAGGCTCGGCTGGCTTGAGGCGTACGAGGAGCTTATGAACGGCCCCTGGAGAGAGCCGCCTGCGCAGGCGCAGCTTCTGGCGTAGCTGCCTGAGGCCCGGGAAAGAAAGAAGGCCCGGCCTTCCGAGAAGAAGCCGGGCCTTCTTGGGGTTTGACTGTCGTCGGCGTCAGGAGTTGCGGCGCTTGTCGAGGCCGAGATCGGCCATGATCGTGGCGGAGATTTCCTCGATCGACTTCGTCGTGGAGTTGAGCCAGCGGATGCCTTCGCGGGCCATCAGGCCTTCGGCGTCGGCGATTTCCTGACGGCAGTTCTCGATGCTGGCGTAGCGGCTGTTCGGACGGCGCTCGTTGCGAATTTCGGAAAGGCGCTCGGGCTTGATGGAGAGGCCGAAGAGCTTTTCACGAAGCGGAATGAGGGCGTCGGGCAGGGAGCCGCGGTCGAAGTCCTCGGGGATAAGCGGGTAGTTGGCGACCTTGATGCCGAACTGCATGGCGAGGTAGAGCGACGTCGGGGTCTTACCCGAGCGGGAGACGCCCACGAGGATCACGTCCGCTTCGTCGAGGCCGCGGTTCGTCTGGCCGTCATCGTGCTGGAGCGTGTAGTCGATGGCGGCGATGCGGCGGTTGTACTTCGCGTCGTCGCGGATGCGGTGGCTCTGGCCGATGGAGTGCGCGCTCTTCATGCCGAGCTCGGTCTCGAGCGGGCCGACGAACTTGCGGAAGAGGTCGATGATGTGACCGCTCACGTGTTCGTTGAAGGTGCGCATGATGTCCGGATCCACGAAGGTCGTGAAGATGATCGGACGAAGGCCTTCTTCCTTTTCCACCTGATTGATGCGCTGCGCGGTTTCAAGCGCCTTCTCGACCGTGTTGACGAACGGGATGCGCGTCTGGTGGTAGTCGAGGTCGGGGAACTGCGTCATGATCGAATGCGCGAGCGTTTCGGCGGTGATGGCGGTGCCGTCGCTCACGATGAAGATCTGTCGGCAGGGGGCGCACTTCTGGGTGTCTGTCATGGCGGATAGTTGAGAAGGATTGGGTAATCCTTCCATTTTACCCGATCGGCCATTCCCGATGAGTCGAGTCTGAGGGTTTCCCGCGTCACACGGGCGTTTGAGGTCAGAGCCTTGGGCTGCGCCTGATGAGGAGCTCGGCCGCAAGGAAGATGACGGCCGCCAAGAGCGAGAGCAGGAGGCAGAGCGCGTTCGCGGCGTCGAAGTCGACGCGTGAGACGGCGTTGAAGATTTCGAGCGAGAGCGTGTTGGTGCGCTCCGAGATGTTGCCGCGCCCACCTCGCCCGAGACGCGGCGCTGCCGAGAAGGAGCGCCGCCGCGAGACTCGGCCGAACGAGCGGGAGCGTGACCCTGAGGAAGACGTCGCGCCTGCTCGCGCCGTGGATGCGGGCGGCCTCCTCGAGTTCGATGAGGCGCGGCGAGGCGAACGCCGCCTGAAGCGGACGCACGACGAGCGGTAGGCCCGCAATGAAGCCCGCGAGCGCGACGAGACAGGTCTTCGCGGTGAGTGCAAGCGAGAAGAGGAGCTGCGGCTAGTTGAGAATCAGGTCGATCATGGCGGGCGTGCGTCGCGGGCGTCCTCATTCGATGCCGAACTTCCTCAGGGGGGGCTTCACCTTTTCGGAGGCGAGGAAGTCCATGAAGGCCTTCACGTCGGTGTCGGCCTCGGCGCCCCGCACGGGACGCACGGTCATGTGTACGACGGCGCTTTCGTCGCGGATGTCCGCGATGCGGCCGTCCTTCATCGTGAGGACGGTCTTCGCGAGCCTCTCGGCTTCGTCGGCGGCATGCGTGATGTAGAGGACGGGAATGCCCGTGATTTCGGGAATGCGCTCGAAGTAGCCGAGAAGCTCGGCCTTGCGCTCCGAGTCGAGACTCGCGAGCGGCTCGTCCATGATGAGGAGCGTCTCGGCGGCGAGAATGCCGCGCCCGAGCGCGACGCGCTGGCTTTCGCCGCCCGAGAGCGTGTCGGGACCACGTGAAAGAAGATGCGCAATGCCGAGCACCTCGATGAGGCGCTCCTGGTCGACTGCGGTGCGGCGTCCTCCGAGGCGCCTGCCGAAGAGCAGGTTCTTGCGAACGGTGAGGTGCGGAAAGAGCCTGTGGGACTGGAAGACGAAGCCGATGCCGCGCGATTCGACGGGAAGGTCGATGCACGGATCGTCCGATCTGAAGACGCGGCCGTTGACGCTGATCGTGCCCGATGCGGGCTTCACGAGATCCGCGATGCTGCCGGTGAGCGTCGACTTGCCGCAGCTCGAGGGGCCGAGCACGGCCGTGAAGCCGTCGCCGGGCAGATCGCAGTCCGCCTCGAGCGTGAAACCCGGAAGACGCGTCGTGAAGTGAAGGGAGATCATGGGCAGAGCCGTTCGCTATTCGCAATGGGAATAGCGAACTGCTCTGCCAAGAAAAGAGGGTGGAGGGGTGGATGAAGACGGGGAGGTCAAGCCTCCCCTCCGTCAGGCCTTCTGGGCGAGGGCGGCTTCGATTTCGATGACGCCCTCGAGGACGCCGGCCGCCAGTGCGTAGAGTCGGGCGTCACTGCGTGCGCGAACGGCTACGGCGAAGGCGGGGAGCCATTTGGCGGCGTGCGCCTCGAAGAAGGCGGTGGCGGCCGCAGGGTCGTTCTTGAGGATCAGGACGGTGAGAAAGCCGAGCTGCAGGCCGAGATGGTCTTCGGGCACGCCGAGGATGCCTGCGGTCTCAAGCCCCGCGTCGGCGTAGGCCTTGCGGCACTCGAGCTGGGAGAGCGGGATCTCGTCCCTGTGGAGCCAGGCGGATTCGGCAAGGGGCACCGTGCCCTCGCATGTGCCAAGGAAGAGTCTGGCGTACTCGCGTTCGAGCTCAAGCGGCTTGGGCGCGGGGGCGTCGAGCACCGCCTCGAACGGGGCGGCGTTCGTGCCGAGTTCGGCTGCGAGCCCTGCGGCCGCGCGCATCGCCTCGACATAATTTTCATAGGCGCCCTTCGCCTCGGGCTGGAGAAAGAGGGCGGAAAGCGCGTCGTAGACGGACTGACGCGCAAAGTCCTGCAGCTGCTGGGTGACCACGGGCTTGCTCTCTATATATAGACGGTCTGGAGGCGGCGGGGCGGGGCCGCGGGGGCGGCGCCTGCCGGCCGGATCGGATCAGGTCATTTTATCTGCTGCCGCGTGAAAGTGCCTCGCCCTACTCAAAACCACCTAGATGGGAACAATGACACTCTGCCTGCGTCTAGATTTCATCTATTGAGGCGGATCGGACCTGCGGAAAATCCCTGAAATTGTCCTGCGGGATCAAAAAATATGCAGGGTAGGCCCATTTTCCGGCGCATAAAGCGCTCTGAACGGGTAAAATCCCCCACAATTGAACCACCGCCCCGGTTCTTGGGGCTTAAGAGGATAAGCATGGTACAGGGTCGTTACGTTTTCCCCTTTAGTCAGCTTCGCATGACCGACGTTGATCGCGTCGGCGGCAAGAACGCTTCGCTCGGCGAACTGCTCAGCCAGCTCACGAGCGCCGGCATCCGCGTGCCGGACGGTTTCGCCACCACGGCCGAAGCCTTCCGCCTCTTCCTGAAGGAAGGCGCTCTCGAGGAGCGCATTGCTCAGCGTCTCACCACCCTTGACGTCGACGACGTCAAGGCGCTCGCCGCTGCCGGCGCCGAGATCCGCGGCTGGATTGAAGCCGCTCCGTTCCCGGCCGAGCTCGAAAAGGAAATCCGCGAATTCTACGAATGGCTCAAGGACGGTCAGGAGGAAATCTCCGTTGCCGTTCGCTCTTCCGCCACGGCTGAAGACCTTCCCGACGCCTCCTTCGCCGGTCAGCAGGAAACGGTGCTCAACGTCGTCGGCATCGACGCCGTCTTCAAGCACATGAAGGAGGTCTTCGCCTCCCTCTACAACGACCGCGCCATCTCCTACCGCGTCCACAAGGGCTTCACGCACGCTGAAGTCGCCCTGTCCGCCGGCGTGCAGCGCATGTGCCGCTCCGACCGCGGCGCCGCCGGCGTGATGTTCACGCTCGACACCGAATCCGGCTTCGACCAGGTGGTCTTCATCACCGCCTCCTACGGCCTCGGCGAAACCGTGGTTCAGGGCGCCGTGAATCCCGACGAGTTCTACGTCCACAAGCCCATCCTTGATGCCGGCAAGTATCCGATCATCCGCAAGACGCTCGGCTCCAAGCTCATCAAGATGGAGTTCGAATCCGACAAGTCCGTCGGCCGCACGGTCCGCACGGTCGATGTCCCGGCCGAAGACCGCCGCAAGTTCGCCATCACCGACGAAGATGTGATCGAACTGGCCCGCTTCGCCCGCATCATTGAAAAGCACTACGGTCGTCCGATGGACATCGAGTGGGGCAAGGACGGCAACGACGGCAAGATCTACATCCTTCAGGCCCGTCCTGAAACGGTGAAGTCCCAGCAGAACAAGGCCGACGTGCAGCTCCGCTACACGCTCAAGTCCAAGGGCCGCCTGCTCTGTCAGGGCCGCGCCATCGGCCAGAAGATCGGCACGGGCCCGGTCCGCATCGTCGACAGCGCCGCTGAAATGGATCGCGTTCAGGCCGGCGATGTTCTCGTCACGGACATGACCGACCCCAACTGGGAACCGGTGATGAAGAAGGCCTCCGCCATCGTGACGAACCGCGGCGGTCGTACCTGCCACGCGGCCATCATCGCCCGCGAACTCGGCATCCCGGCCGTCGTCGGCTGCGGCGACGCCACGGAACGCCTCTGCGAAAACGACGAAGTGACGGTGTCCTGCGCCGAAGGCGACACGGGCAACATCTACGAAGGCATCCAGGAAGTGGCCGTTGAGGAAGTCCAGCGCGGCGCCCTCCCGGAAATCCCGGTCAAGGTCATGATGAACGTCGGCAACCCGCAGCTCGCCTTCGAGTTCCAGGCCATCCCGAACAAGGGCGTCGGCCTTGCCCGCCTTGAGTTCATCATCAACAACAACATCGGCATCCACCCGAAGGTTGTTCTTGAGTACCCGAACGTCCCGAGCGAATTGCGCGACGCCGCCGAACGCCTCTCCGCCGGCTATGCCAGCCCGAAGGAATTCTTCGAGAAGCGCATCGCCGAAGGCGTGGCCACGATTGCCGCCGCCTTCTACCCGAAGAAGGTCATCGTCCGCATGTCCGACTTCAAGTCTAACGAGTACCGCAAGCTCATCGGCGGCGCCCTCTACGAGCCGGATGAAGAAAATCCGATGCTCGGCTTCCGCGGCGCCTCCCGCTACATCTCGAACCAGTTCGCCGAATGCTTCGCGATGGAATGCCGCGCCATGAAGTTCGTGCGCGACGAAATGGGCCTCACCAACGTCGAACTGATGATTCCGTTCGTGCGTACGCTCAATGAAGCCAAGCGCGTCAACGAAATCATGGAACAGTACGGCCTCAAGCGCGGCGTCAACGGCCTTCGCCTCAACATGATGTGCGAAATCCCGTCCAACGCCGTCCTCGCCGACCAGTTCCTCGAGTACTTCGACGGCTTCTCCATCGGCTCGAACGACATGACGCAGCTCGCCCTCGGTCTCGACCGAGACTCCGGCCTCGTCGCCGCGTCCTTCGACGAACGCGATCCGGCCGTCAAGGCGCTCCTCGCCATGGCCATCAAGGCCTGCCGCGAACGCGGCAAGTACGTCGGCATCTGCGGCCAGGGTCCTTCCGACCACGCCGACTTCGCCGCCTGGCTGATGGAACAGGGCATCGAGTCCATCTCGCTCAACCCCGACACCGTCGTCGACACGTGGCGTCGCCTCGCCGTCAAGTAATTGACGCGCTGAGACGCTAGTCCGAACAAAGCCCCCGGCTCCGAAAGGCGCCGGGGGCTTTTGTCTGGTCCCTTCGAATCGCGTGTGCCCGAGATGTTTTCACGTCCGTGCTTGACATGTGCCATGAGAATGATTATCATTAACACGAATGAGAACCATTCGCAGGTGCGAACGGGCAGGACCACACGAATCACAGGCGCCTTTCGGGCGCAGGGAAGGGCAACATGACGAAGCATGCAGCTGCAAGGACGCGCACGGCGCTCAGAGCCGCCTCAACCGCAGGTCTTTCGGTCTCCGCATTCTTTCTTGCGGCGCCCGTTCTCGGTCTTCTCGCGCCGCAGGCGAGCTTTGCGGCGGCGATCGCTGCCTTTGCCGCGGCGACAGGACTGGATGCGATTCGAGACCGTACGCACGGAGAATAGTTTTCACGACTTCTGCAGTTGAGTGAGGATCGGCGCCCGCAGTTCTCTTCGGAGGAATGCGGGCGCCGGTCTTTTTGTCTTCCCGATTGTCGTTTCGTAAGTGCGTGAAAACCTAGGAGTGCCGCCGTTCGCCGCTGTGCTAGAGTGTTCTGGTACGGCCTCTGTGGCCCGCAGGGCGGTTCCTGCGGCGGATCAGGGGCGCTTGCGGAGGCAGGAACGTTGTTCATATCAGGTACGGTTCTCTGGTTCATACTGGCGCTGATCGTCGCCGCCGTCGAGATGGTGACGGGCACGGTCTATCTTCTGGCCGTCACGTTGGCGTGCGCGGCCGCGGGCGCCGCGAGCTGGCTTGGCCTCTCGGCGAGCTGGCAGTTCGCGGTCTGCGCCCTCGTGACCGTCATCGGCTGCGCGCTTGCGCATCTCCTGCGCCGCAGGAAGAATCCGCAGGCCGATCGTCTCATGAATCTTGACGAGGGCGAGCGCATCCGAGTCGAATCAGTGGGCACGGGCGGCACCGCCGTCGTGCAGTACCGCGGCGCGCCCTGGATCGCCTGCGCCGAAGAGGGCGATCTCACGCCGGGCACCTGGATCATCGCCCGCGTCGACGGTACTCGCCTCGTCCTTCGTTCCGCCGCCCTCAAGTAGAGGCGACGCCCATTTCACACGTCATACGGAGTCATTGAAAAAATGAACGTCAGCGGCTTTCTCATCTTTACGCTCGTGCTCGTCGTCGTGGCGGTGCTCTTTGCGTTCCAGTCCGTCAAGGTCGTGCCCCAGCAGACCGCGTGGGTGGTCGAGCGCCTCGGCAAGTTCCACGCCGTGCTCACGCCGGGCCTCAACTTCATCATTCCCTTCATCGACCGCGTCGCCTACCGCCACTCCCTCAAGGAGATTCCGCTCGACACGCCGAGCCAGGTCTGCATCACGCGCGACAATACCCAGCTCACGGTCGACGGCGTCCTCTTCTTCCAAGTGACCGACCCGCAGCGCGCCTCCTACGGCACGTCCAACTACGTCGTCGCCATCACGCAGCTCGCCCAGACGACGCTTCGCTCCGTCGTCGGCAGGATGGAGCTCGACAAGACCTTCGAGGAGCGCGATCTCATCAACAAGTCCGTCGTCTCCGCGATTGACGAGGCGGCCCTCAACTGGGGCGTCAAGGTGCTCCGCTACGAGATCAAGGACCTGACGCCGCCCGCCGTCATCCTGCAGGCCATGCAGCAGCAGATCACGGCCGAGCGCGAAAAGCGCGCCGTCGTCGCCGCATCCGAAGGCCGCAAGCTCGAGCAGATCAACCTCGCCACCGGCGCCCGCGAGGCCGCCATCGCCCAGTCCGAGGGTGAAAAGCAGGCCGAGATCAACAAGGCCGAAGGCCAGGCGGCCGCCACGCTCGCCCTTGCCACGGCAACGGCCGAGGCCCTTCGCCGCGTTGCCGCCGCCACGCAGGCCGAAGGCGGCATGAACGCCGTCAACCTGCAGGTCGCCGAAAAGTACGTCGAGGCCTTCTCGCAGCTCGCGAAGACCAACAACACGCTCATCGTCCCGGGCAACCTCGGCGACATCTCCGGCATGATCGCCTCGGCGATGAAGATCGTCGACGGCGCCAAGGCCCAGCTCCCGCCCAAGGCCTGAGCCGTCCTTTGAAGCACCTTCCGAAGGCGCCCGCAGGATTCGTCCGCGGGCGCCTTTTCCGTCGCACCTCCATCATCACCTGCACCGCATGCCGTTTCGTACTCCTGAAGCGGGTGCGGGGCCTTCGCTCTGTATAATGTCGGCATGTTTTCACAAGAGCCGCGGCACCCCTGCATGATGGCCCCAAAGGATGAAATTTCCTATGACCGAACAGAATACGAGCGGCGCCGTCGTGGCGCTTCCTTCGATCGGCGATTCCGCCGTTCTCGCCGAGATCCTGATGTACACCGGACGTGATGCGATCGCCGTCATGCTGAATGAGCAGGGCGATCCCAATGACTTCTCCAGGATCGTCTTCGGCGTCGCCTCGATCTTCATGGGGCACACCGACTCGCTCGAGCTTCCCGAGGGCTGGGATCCCGCCGCGCGGGGCGCCGCCCTTCGTCCGCTTCTTTCCGACATGCTTGAAAACATGCCCGAGGAGGACCGCAGGACCTTCGCCGATGACGAGAGTCTCCTTGTGCTCGCCGTCATGACCTGCTTCCAGGAGGCCGCCGCCATCGCAGAGTACTGGGCCGATGCCCACGAGACGACGGACATGCAGACCATTCTGAACGGCGTCCTTCATGACGAACTCTTCTCCGCCCACTTCGCCACCTGGGCTGAGATGATCCTCGGCATTGCCCCCGAAGAGGAGGACGAGGAAGGCGCGGCGGATGACAGCGAAGGAGACAAGACGGAATGACGGACGAAAAGAAGATCGAGGAGCAGGCCCCGGAGCAGGGCGAGGAAAAGGTCGAGGCTGTCGTTCTTGACGAGAACGTGCTCGAACAGCTGCTGGTCGGTTGCATCTGGGACGTGCTCCGCCGCATGCACCGCGTTGCCACGAAGGCCATCACGCCCGACCAGGCAACCGAGGAGGACGATGCCATTGCGCGTCACCTCGCCCGCACGCTCATGGGTGAGAATCCCGGCTTCACGAGCGCGCTTCCGCTCGTCGGTCCCGCGCTCGTCGAGGAGCTGCGCAAGCTTCCCGACTATGCCGAGGACGAGCTCCCCGAGGAGATCGACAGTGCCAATCCGCGCGCCGTCATGGTCTACGTGTGCCGCACCTTCCTGCACGGCATTTACGACATGGTCCGCACGCTGACGAAGGCCGATGAGATGACGCCCGAGAAGCTCTCCGAGACCGTGAATTCGACCGCCGCGCTCTGGACGCTGCGCTTCACCGGCCGCAGGGCCGACAAACTCAACTGAACGATCGGAGACGGGACATGGCCGGTTGCGGATCGAACTGCAGCGCAGGATGCTGCAAGGACTTCAGTTCCAGGGCGGAGCGTCTGCCCAATCTTCTGAGCGTCGAGGTGACGGGCGAGATCTTCGCGAAGGCCGTCCGCAACATGACGCTTCGCGCCGCTCAGCGCGCCGCGGGCATGATGAGCGACGAGGAGTATGAGGAGGCCAAGAGCAAGCTCGTGCGTTGGCTCGTCAACGCCTTTTCGGGCGAGAATCCTCACTATGAGGCCGACTCCGAGTGGCACGGCAACGGCGGTCTCGCCGACTATCTGGCCGAGACGCTCGACTATCACGGCCATTCGCCCCGTCAGGTGATCACGCATGCGGCCGCGCTCTTTGCCGACGACGCCGACAACCTCGCGCGCGAGATCGTCGAGCGCGGCGGCCTCGACACGCCCGCGGCCCGTCAGGCGCTGGCGCAGGTCGCAGGCATGTGGGCGCAGGTCTTCACGGGCGTTCCGCCCGAATTCGCCTGAGGTTAGCCATGGCGCGCAGTCCGCTTGAAGAGCACGCTCCCGACGTCACCCGCGAGATCATGGGGCGTCTTTCCCCCGAGGCCATGCGCACGCTTCGCGCCGTCTCCGAAATGCGAAACCGTCCCGCCGAGGACGTTCTTCGTGAGGAGCTTCGCGGCTACATCGCCGACAAGCTTCCGCTGCCCGACGTCGAGGCCATCATCCACGCGATGGGCGAGCGCTTCTATGCGCTCGGCTATGCGTGCGGCACCGCCAAGCGCTTCCTGAGGAAGCTCAGGGGCGAATGACCCGCAGTCCTTCAATGAAAAGACGGCCCGAAACCTTGCGGTTCCGGGCCGTTGTATTTTTCAGGGCATTCAGTCGCCTGATTTCAAAAGCTTCTTCTTGAGGCCGTCGTCGATGGCATTGTCGCCAAGCCAGATGGCGAGCACGGCGTTGTAGAGCGCGCGGCCGCCGCCGATGGGCTCGCCCACGGGCTTGTCATTCAGATGGACCGTGGTGCCCTTGTCGGGCGAATAGTCGAAGTCGATGATGTCGCCCGTTTTCACGTCGCCGATAGACCTCATGAGGCTGCGCAGGGCCTCAAGTTCGGCGGAAATCGCCTTCTCCTTGGCAGGCTGGAGGTTCGCCTTGATGCCGTCGTTGAGCGAGTCGATGAAGCTCGCGCAGGAGACGTCGCGCAGCAGGCCGAGACGCACGCGGGCGGCGCTGTTCTGGGCCATGGCCTCGGTGTTCCTGCGGGCGGGCGCCTTCAGGTAGAGCCCGGCCGTGTAGACCTTGAAGAAGATTTTCGTGCGAAGGCCCGCACCGTTGAGCAGAAGCTGCTCGCCGTTGACGTTCGCCTGCGGCTCGTAGGTGATGGATTCGATCTTGAGGGGCTGGCCAGCGAAGGCGATGCCAAGCGTGAGCGTCATGCAGGCGGCCGCGGCCAGTCTCTTGAGAATGTGGGTCATGGGCTTTCCTGATGTGAAAAAGGAACACGCAGAATCGTGCCACCGCCCGCGTGCGAACGGGAAAAAACCGCAAACGACTTTGTCTCAAGAGTTTTCAGTCTTCCCGGCCTTCGCGGACTCGGCGGCCTTTCGGGCCTCGATGCGCTTCTGGCGCTTCCTGCCGCGCACGACCGAACTGGTTTGCAGCGCCACGGATAGTGCGATGAGTCCGATGCCTGCGTAGAAGGAAGGACCGAGGTCGCGGGCCTCGCCGAAGATGATCATGGCGAGGATGATCGAGTAGATCGGCTCGAGGTTGTAGGAGAGGTTGACCGTGAAGGCCGAGATGTGCTCGAGCGACTGGATCTGCAGGATGTACATGAAGAGCGTGCAGAAGATCGCGAAGATCGGCAGATAGAGCGTGTCGGGCCAGGTCGGGATGAAGGGCTCGGGCGGCATGAGCGAGACGTAGATGGGGATCGCCACGCAGGAGAAGGCGAAGCCGCCGAGCAGCTGCCAGCTCATGACGGTGACGCTCGAGTACTTGGCGCGGTAGCGCTTGAAGTAGACGGCCAGAAGCGCCGCCGCTGCGGCGCCCACGAGGCCGAGCGCAATGCCGAGGCGGTACTGCGCGTCGAAGTGGAAGATGAGCGAGATGCCGAAGATCGTCACGAGCGAGAAGAGCACCTCGCGCAGCGAGATGCGGGCCCTGTTCATCAGCGGCTCGATGAGCGCCGTGAAAAAGCCGATCGACGAGAAGGCCACGACGCCGATGCTCACGTTCGAGGCCTTGATCGAGGCATAGAAGAGCGTCCACTGCACGGCGAGAAGCGCGCCCACGCCCATGATCGCGATCCTGTCGCGCGGCGTCACCTTCTCAAGGCGTTTCGTCAGCCAGGCCCAGAGCCACAGGCAGCCGCCCGCAATCACGATGCGCCAGAAGACGATGAGGCCGGGCGAGAGCATCATGAGCTTGCCGAAGACGCCGGTCCAGCCGGCCAGAAGAATGGAGATGTGAAGCTGAAGGAAGGCCTTTTTCACGGCGCACCGCCAGGAGGGAGACTGTTTGAGGGTTGGGAACATGTCGGCTTTTCGCCCCTTTTCAAGGCTCTGCCGGGCGCGCCTATGCTACCGCAAGAAGAAGGAACTTGCCATGCCGGACACACGGCCCGGGCATGACGTTTTCCCGCATCCTCTTCCGTCTCATCCTCAGACGATCGTCAAGATACGTAAAACTCTTTTGACAATGGAAACTTAGCTGGCTAATGGCAGGGGTGCGGCGGTATCGTCACATTGAAGCGACAGGCGGGGAGCACCCCGGCGCCCGCCGTCACGCCCCCCGAACACACAAGCGAGACAAGACATGCGCAGAATCACATACGGGTTCACAGTCCTAAGGAACTGTTAAACAATTACTAGGAGCGCTAGTCCGTTAGACGTGGTATCATAGAGTCCTACTTAAGGGGGCTGTATGAGCGGAGAGATGACAATCTCGATTTCGGCTGATAATTTCAAAAGGTTCAAAGAATTGGCGGGACTCAACGAGAAACAGTCCCGACTGTTCTTCGGCCTGTATTCCTTGAATTTAGGCCGTGGCGGTCCGAAGAAGGTGGCCGAGCATTTCGGCGTCGGCATCAATACTGTTCGCATCGGCTTGTCCGAATTCAAGGGCGAAAAGTCTCTCGCAGAGTCGCATCGTATCCGTCGTCCCGGAGCAGGTCGCAAGGCAACTGAAGATGCTCAGCCGGGGTTGAAAGAGGCTGTACGGAAAGCCTTGGAGGGCAACTCCTACGGCGATCCGGAACGAGTTCTGTTCTGGTCAACGTTAAGTCTGAGAGACATTCAGGCGATCATTGAAGGACAGGGCTTCAAGGCCAGCTACGTCACTGTAGGCCGTTTGATCAGCGATCTCGGCTACAGTAAGCAGCAAAATCAAAAGCTACTTCAAGTAGGCGAACCTCACCCGGACCGGGATGCACAGTTTCGGTTTATCGAAGCAACAGCTCAAGCATATCTTGCTGAAAATCTGCCCGTAATTTCGGTCGATTGCAAGAAAAAAGAGCTTCTCGGAAACTTCAAGAACAACGGGAGGGAGTATCGCGAAACTCAGGATCCCAGACCCGTATGGGACCATGATCTCATGATCAAGGAACTGGGGAAAGTGGCTCCATATGGGGGCTACGTGCTCAACGACAACACGGGGTTCGTCAACCTGAGCAAGTCAAGTGATACAAGTGAATTCGCGGTTGAAAGCATCCGAGCCTGGTGGTTGCAATATGGTCGCGTCAATTTTCCCAATGCTAAAAAACTTCTCATTACCTGTGACGGAGGCGGGAGCAACGGGTGCCGAGTTCGCTTGTGGAAAGAACAGCTTGCGGTGTTTGCCGAAGAGACCGGCCTTGAAGTGATGGTCTGCCATTTCCCGCCCGGTACGTCAAAATGGAACAAGATCGAGCATCGTCTGTTCTGTTACATCAGTCGTAACTGGGAAGGCAAGCCTTTGATCGACATCCAGACCATGGTCAACTTGATCTCTAACACGACCACTAAGAACGGTTTGGCTGTCACCTGCCAAGTCGATCCCCGTGAGTACGAAAAAGGGAAAAAGATATCCGATGAGACCATGGCTGCTATTGACTTGGAGCCTATCGGAGAATTTGGCAAATGGAATTACAAGATCAGGGGTTTTTTGCCTTCTTCCAATACCTAATTATTGTTTAACAGTTCCTTAGGACAGACGACTTCCTCGAAGTCGAGGAGGGTGGTGTTATTGACGTTAAGGGAGCGAGCGAGTAAAGTACGGAGCTGAGCCATCGTTTTAGTTGAATTTTTGGGTAGGATCTTAAATTCTAACTAATCGGTGGCTCTTTCTGTTTGACCTATTCAGAATCGCTTCGACTTTTTTGTTCGCCGCCACATGGCTCGGAGGATGCCGCAGGCATCCTCCTCACTCAAGGCTTTGACGATCACTCGGCCCCGTCAAGGCCGTACGCGGCATATGCTCGGACGCGAGCGTCCTCCTCTATACGCTCCCTGCCTTGACCGCTCCGAGCGCTCGTCCCCGTTGCTGCATCCTCCCAGTAAACAAGAATCACTTACCGGCATCTGTGCCCGCGCTCGTTGGCGCGGGTCAACACCACCTTTCGGGCCTGGGTTTACCCACAACTCTGCCTGAAGGCTCTTATTGGGTGAGCTTGAAGATGTCCTCGAGCTCTTCGTCGCTCATGTCGCCGATCCACTTCTCGCCGCTCGAAACCGTGAGGTTGGCGAGCTTTCGCTTCGCTTCGAGCAGCTTGTCGACGCGCTCCTCGAAGGTGCCCGCGGAAATGAATCGGTAGACCAGCACGTCCTTCGTTTGGCCGATGCGGAACGCGCGGTCCGTAGCCTGGTTTTCGGCGGCCGGATTCCACCAGAGGTCATAATGGATCACGACATTCGCGGCCGTCAGGTTGAGGCCGACGCCACCCGCCTTGAGCGTGAGAATCATCACGCGGCAGTCGGGGTCGCTCTGGAAGCGGTCGATCATCTTCTGGCGCTCGGACACAGAGAGGCTGCCGTTGATGTACGGAATGTCCGTGCCGCAGCCTGCCCCCTCAAGCCAGACCTTCAGGCGTTCACCCATTTCGGCGAACTGCGTGAAGATGAGCGCCTTGCGCTCGTTCTCGCGGCATTCGTCGAGAAGCTCAAGCAGGGCCGCAGCCTTGCCGGAGTCGGGCTTGGCGACATGGGTCTTTTGCAGGAGCGAGGGCGAATTCGTGCACTGTTTGAGCTTCGTGATGAGCGCGAGGATGCGGCCCTTGCGCTGCATGGCGCTCGGAAGGCCGTCGTGGTCCTCAAGATCTTCGCCGGCAACGGGCCCAGCGCTGCGGATGCCGCTCAGTCCCTCGTTGAGGCACTTCTGATAGAGCACGGCCTGCGCCGGCGTCAATTCCGTGTAGCGATTGATGATGTTCTTTTCAGGGAGGTCCGCGATGATGTCCTTGTCCGTTTTGACGCGCCTCAGAATGAAGGGTGCGGTGAGCGCCTGGAAGCGCTTGAGCGTCGAGAACGAGCCTTCACCGCCCGCCTCAATGGGCTTGGCGTACTCGCGGTCGAATGCCGCCTTCGTGCCGAGAAGGCCTGGCTGGACGACGGCCATGATGGACCAGTATTCAGACAGTCGGTTCTCGACCGGTGTGCCGGTGAGCGCGATCACCTGCTTGACGGGGAAGGTGCGCGCAGCCTTGCTCACGGCAGTCGTCGGGTTCTTGACGGCCTGCGCTTCGTCGATCACCATCAGGTGCCACTTGAGTTCGGCGAGCGCCTTGCCGTCGCGGTGCAGGAGGCCGTAGCTCGTGATCAGGACGTCGGGGCGGTTTTCCGTTTCCAACACACGCTGCTGGCCGTGGTGGATCGCCGTCGTGAGGGAAGGCGCAAAGCGCGCGATCTCGCGCGACCAGTTGACGAGCACGGAGGCGGGCGCGACGACGAGGACCTTTTCGTCCTTGAGTGCGCCGGCATTCTTGAGGTGCTGCAGCGCGGTGATCACCTGCAGGGTCTTGCCGAGACCCATGTCGTCGGCCAGAAGTCCGCCCATGCCGAGGCGCAGGTTGTTGACGAGCCACGCGAAGCCGCGCGTCTGATAGGCGCGAAGCGGCACCGTGATTTCGTCGGGCACCGTGACGTCGCGCACCTGAAGGATGCTTCTGAGGCGCGTCTGCAGCTCGGGCGTTGCGCGCACTTCGACACCGTGGTATTCGCCCGCAAGAAGCGCGCGAAGCTTCGTCCAGGCGTCAAGTCTCGCCTTGGCGAAGGTGGGCTCCTCAAGTTCGTTTCGAAGTCTCTGGGCCGTGGCCGGGTCGAGGAAGACGAAGCGACCGTCCATCTTGAAGATGGTGCCCGCCTTCTTGAGGATTTCCAGAAGCTCTTCACGGCTGATCTTCTTGTCGCCCAGGGCGACTTCCCAGTTGAATTCCGAGAGGGCCGCGTCGGAGAGAAGCCCGCCGCTCTGGAGCGACCGACCTTCGTCGAGCGAAAGATAGAACTTCGGATCAATTTCGGAGTAGACGTCGTCGAACGTGACGTAAAAGCCCAGAATGCGAAGCTCGCTGATCGTCTCCTTGAGAAAGAGGCTGAAGTTGTTCTCATCAAGTTCGAAGTCATCCGTCACGGTGGCCACGTCGCCGTCGACATCGAGCGCCCGTAGAGCATGGGTTCGCAGAAGCTCAAGGCGACGAGCCTCGTCTTCCGCAAGGGTCTCGCCCGACACGAACACTTCCGCACCGTTCTCGAGGCGCGTGAGGCCGGGCACGAGGCGGATGTCGCCGCCGATGCGCCGTGCGCGCAGCGTCGGACGTCCGTCGAGCGAAATGAGGGCGAGCGGAACGGCGAGCGTGTTTTCGTAGGCCGACGTGCCGATGTGCGAAAAGTAGACGTCCGACACATGAATGAGGTCGGCGATGGTCGGTGCGGTGCCTCGAGGCATCAGGTTGCGGCGGGTGTTGGGATAGCGGCACAGAATGGTCATGGCCGTGATCAGCATCAGCCAGGGGATGTCCTGCGCCGTCCACCGGTACTTGTCCCCGGCAAGCTTCACCGCCGCGTCGGCAAAGGGAAGCGCGCAGGCGGCAAAGAGCCTCATGAGATCGACCGTCTCGGGAAGATCGGTTCTCGGCACCCAGAAGATGTAGGGCGTGCCGTAGCCCGTGTTGACGGGAAGAGGCATCATCTTGCCCACGCTGATGAGCGCGATCGCGGTGCGGCCCGCGGCGCGCCAGAGAAGCGCGAGCGCCGGCACCACGGCCGTCAGCTTGCGGCCGATGAGGCGTGGATACTTCTTCTTGGTCTCCTTCAGACGGGCCTGCTGCGCCCTGCGGACGAGATCGGCAGGGATGGTGCTCAGGGGAAGCCCCATGCCGCGTTGCATTGCAAAGAGCATGCTGATGATGTCGTCCTGAGTCGTCGTAGGTCTGAAGAGCTCCTTGACGATCGACAGGAAGCTGTTTTTCTTGAGCGCGTTGTGCAGGTCGAACTTGGCCGAGGTGTCTTCAATGACGTAGTGCTCGGGCATGAATTGGCTGAAGTCGAAGTCAAACGCATAGAGGGACTTCGGGTTGAGGCCCGAGCCCTCCCACGGATTGTTCTGCGAGGGCTTGTATTTGCTTGGATTTTCGCCCTTTTGAATGTCTTTGAGAAGCGACGCGGCCGTCTTCATCTGCACATTCACGACCTTGATCAAGAGGTCGCCGTAGTTCCAGCGGTAGAGCCAGGACGTTGAGCCCGAGAGAACGGGGCCGCGGTTGCGGGCAGGAGCGAGCTCGGCCTTCGACAGGCGCACGGGCGTGAAGGCGGCGTCGGGTGCGGGCTTCACAATCCAGCCCTTGAGTCTTTCAAGGGCCTCTTCGGGAGAAAGGGCGGCGACGTCCGCGAACGTTGGGCGCATGCGTTCGATGAGTCTGTCGAGGCTAGGCACGAGCGTGATGGGGCGGCCGGCTTCCTTAAAGTTGAAGCTGCGCAGCTGAGCGAAGGCATCCTGATGGGAGAGGTTCGGATATTTGTCCCACCTGACCAGGCCCTCGGCAATGTGAGAGGCAGTCAGCATCCCGACGAGCGACAAGACGAATTGCCTTTCGTCTGCCGGCAGGCCCTCCTCGATTTCGCATTGCGTGGCCACGGTGTCGTCGTAGAGCTCGATGCCGATCGCGGCGAGCTTTTCGTCAAGTTCCGGCGTGTACCTGCCCTCGACGAGTTCGGCGATCAGCTCTTCGTGTCCGTAGAGCTGTCCGAGCGTGCGGTCGATGAACTGCTTGCCGACGGGCGATCCCTCGATGTGGTACTGCTTGTCGGACGCCTTTGACGAAAGGCGAAAGCGGTAGTTGTCCCTGTTTTCGACCAGCTGAGGTTTTTTCTGGCCAAACCATTCGAGCGCGCGGATGAAGGGGGGCGCCGTGAACGTCGATGTCATGAGCGGCAATCCATTTCCGAAGATAGTGGACGGCCCAGATGGAGTTCTCGATCCTCCGCTTGGGCGGAAGGTGAAAGCCCGTGAAGGGCGAGGAGTGGGAAACGACGGATAGGGTGGCGGATGCGGCGGGCTCAGAGGAGTGAAGACTTGCGGTTGAGAGTTCGAGCATGGGTTTGAAGAAGCATGCAAAAGGTGAAGAGGCATGCGGCATTGTTCAGTGCGCCTGATCATAACACGTTCGGCGACGGTTCTTCGATTCTGTCCAGGGCTGAACGCTTACAAATTTGAGACTTGACAAACAGCTAACCTGAATTGCAGATTCGTGTGGGCAATTCTCGCGCGGAATCGAATCGTCAAGCTGTCGTGGAATAGCGCAGGCCGTTAGGCCGAGCATATGCCGCGAAAGCAGATTGACGAGGTGATTCAGCGCAAATAGCCTGTGGTTCGGGGAAAGTAAGGGCGTTAACGCCCGCCTTTCCCTCGAGCCACGTGGCGGCGAACGCCGGGGTGTCGGGGGCGGAGCCCCTGACGGAATGATTCCACTTAGCCATGCACTTACCCACTCAAAGCTGCGAAGAGCCCTGAATTTTTAATAAGCCTTCAAGGGAGCCTCAATTCCCTCGAAGGCTTTTGTTTGATGCACTACTGTCCAAATAGAAATGTGGTATCGGCTGATCCCGGCTTCTGGGAAGGACTCTGGAATTCGCTCAGGCCCATCGCCAACACCTCGGCCGAGTGGCTTACCTAGGCGATGCTCGTCCTCTGCCTTCTGGTTGTCGTGCGGACGCTTCGCTACACGCACTGGCTCAAGTTCCACAAGGTGCTCTCGATCGTCTTTCTCGGTCTCACGCTGCACTGCGTGCGCCTGATGGACACGACCGATTTCGGCTGGCTCAACCTCATCATCACGGTTGCGGGCAGCGTCGCCGCCCTGATCCTGCTCTTCAGAGGTCCCGGCGCGAAGCTTCGCGAAGAAGGCACGATCGTCGAGACGGCGTGCGAGGGCGCCACCACCAGATGGGTGGTCGAGACGCCGCTTTCCGGACGCGTTCTTCCCGGTCAGTTCGTCTTTGCCGCGACCGATGGCGAGCCGCTTTATCCGTTCTCGGTGGCGGGCATCGACAAGGAAAGGATCACGCTTCTGATCCGCAGGCTTGGCGACTATACGGGCGAGGTCGTTCCGAAGGGGACGGCCGTCAGGCTCGAGGGCCCGTGGGGCGCCTTCCGTCCCGTCCTTGACGACAGGCCGCAGACCTGGGTGGCGGGCGGCATCGGCATCGCACCCTTCATGGCCTGGCTCGAGGCCGCGGCGAAGACGTCGCACGGTCCCGTCACGCTCTGCTGGTGCATCAGGGATCTGGCGAAGGAAGTCTTTGCAGACGAGGTGAAGGCGGCGTGCGAACTTGCGGGCGTCACGCTCAGGATCTTCGAGAGCCGCATTCGTCGTGCAACGCCCGCCGAGCTTCTGGCGGATTCGCCCGAGCGTCTTGCGGTCTGCGGCGGCGCTTCGCTCGCCTGTGGATTGAGAAAGGCCTGGCGCGGAGCGCCCGAAGCCTTCATGACGGAGGAATCCCACTGGCGCCATTCCAAGTAGGCGGCCCCGGAAGTCTCGATTGAGATGCAAGGACGTGACAAGGGGCGGGGCCCGGCGGGCCCGCCCCTTGTCACGTCCTTTTCAAGAGATGAAGGCCTGACGCACCTATTATTTCGTGCTGCAGTCGCAGAGCGACTCAAGGTATTCGTGGAAAACGGCGAGCAGGCGGTCGGCTTCCGTGTCGTCGATGCCCGAGAGCGTCGAGAGGCTGACGACGGATCGGTTTTCAATGGCGGCGGGCGCAATGAGCCAGCCTGCGGCCCTGAGCACGCACTGCAGATGCTCGAACGAGAACGTGTCGGAAGGATGAAGGAAGGAGAGCACGTGCGGGCTGCGCGCATCCTCCTCGAGACAGGGCTCGAAGCCGAGTCTGATCATGCCTGCGGCGAGCTTTTCGGCAGCCGCGCGACAGGACGCCTCGCGCACGGCGGAGCCGCCCTCCTTGTCGAGAGCGTCCAGCGCGGCATGCAGGGCGGAGACGGCCTGAGGCGGCAGAAAGTTCTCGATGCCGGCTTCCTGCCTGCGCAGGCCTTCGAAGAGGTCGAGCGAGACGCTGCGCGCCCGTCTTTCGGACGACTCGAGAATGCTGCGGCGGGCCAGCACGAAGGAGAGGCCGGAGACGCCTGCGTCGACGATGAACGTCCTGCCCGCAGCCCTGACGGCACGGCCGATTTCGCCGAGGTCGTTCCTGAGTCCCGAGACGGCATCGACGTGGACGACGGCGACGTGCGTGATGTCCGGACGCTCGTCGAGAAGCATGACGATCTCGGCCGCGTCCGCAGCCTGTTCGAATCCCGTCTCGAGCTTCTCGAACGCAATGTCCGCACGCGCGAGCTTGCGGCAGGCGGCTTCAGCGCGGGCGCCGTTGCAGACGACGAGCACGCGGCTCTCCTCAGGGATGAGCGTCGTGAGCGCAGCTTCGAGCGCGAAGGCGCAGGGACCCGCCGTCAGGACGGCGGCGTATTCGGCGGGACGCATGCCCGCGACACGCAGGAGACGTCTGCGCACGTCCCCCATCATCGAGATGAATGCGGCATCGGCGGGAGACGGACAGCAGGTCATGGCCTCGAGGACGGATGCTTCAATGGAGACGGGGCTGGGCGTGAGCAGCCGGCAGGCATTGGCTTGTCTTTTCATGATCTTCAACGGTCGTTTGTTCAGTCAAGGATGAGAGGCATTATCGAGCGGCTTCAAGACGAGACGACGGCGGACGAATGACGAATGCATGACGGTCGGCGCGCCTATGACTGTTCTCCGGATTTCGTGCTGCGGGGCGTCTGATACGGATTCGCAGGGAGATTTTGTGAACGCTTGTTCAGTGGAACGGGCGGAAGGTCCGCAGTGTGGGGACGAGGCGGAAATGCTGAACGTTTGTTGATTTGTTTTCTATTGCGCAATGATAATAATTATCGGGATTTCTTGCGGACGCCTGTGCCGCAATGGGTAGGATTCCCAATATTCGAATGCTTGACAGAGCGATAACATGAAAACGAACCCAAGGGAAAGACTGTGAAAACGGAGGTTCTCAATGCGTGCGAACAATGACAGGAAGAAGAACGGCTGGGCCCAGATATTCCTCTTCATCATCTTCCTCATTCTGCTTGCCCTCGTGCTCAACGGAATGGGCTGGTGCATCGGCGGCGTGTGCGAAGTCGGCACCGACATGCTTCTTAAATAAAGAAGAGCAGATGGGGCGGAAGCCCCGTGGCCCGCGTGAATGTGGCGGGCGGCAACCGAAAGGCGTCAGGAGAGAGAGGCGCCTTTTGTGTTTTTTGTGGGATGGATTCGGGAAAGGGCGCGGCGAAGGGCGATCTCTACAGGGTGAAAGTCCCGAAGGCAGGGTGCGGTCACCAAGCCTCTAGCCGACGGCAAGGGTGTCCATCGTGAGGTGGAATCTGAAGGAAGCCCAAGGCAAAACGCTGGTCTGACGAACAGAAATCACATCAGGCAGTCAGGGTGGGTAAGCCTGCTATGGAAGGTAAAGCCCTAAGACCGCCCGTAACCTCTGGCTGTAAATGTGGCAGATGGATGGCGTGAAAGAGATCGTCCTTACCGGGGGAGGCCTCACGGACGTGGTACAGCCACGGAGTAAAGCTTGTCGTGAGGAGTCAGCAGAGGCCGTAGTAAGGCTTGTGGAGTAGCAAGTCTGAAGGGCTGAACTTAGTAATTGGAGAATTGAAACCAGCGAACCTGAAGGAGACGGCCTGAGAAAGGTTGTGCCCCTAGCATTAACGAGTTAACCACTTGTCACTATACGGCCGAGCAATAAGCGCGGAACGCTGAAGATCCGTCGTATAGGAGGGAGCCGGAAGGATTCGCTGACAGAGAGGCCCCACAGAGAGACATGACGAACGGAATCACACTTGAGGAAATACTCGAGCACGCGAATCTGAGCAAGGCTCTTTCGAGAGTTGAGGCCAATCGTGGTGCCCCGGGCGTGGACAGGATGGGTACGGACGAACTCCGGGACTACATCAGCGCACACCCGCATGAACTCACCAGTGCGATCATCAAAGGCACATACAGGCCGTCGCCCGTTCTTCGTGTCAGCATTCCCAAGGAGGAACCGGGTAAATTCAGAGAGTTGGGCATCCCAACAGTCCGAGATAGACTTGTACAACAAGCTATCGCTCAGGTTCTGAACCGATATTACGACCTTACGTTCTCCGATCGAAGCTATGGCTTTCGCCCCGGCAAGAGCGCGCAAGACGCGATCATGGCCGTGACGGCCTATGCCGAAGAAGGGTACGTCTGGGCAGTCGATATGGACCTCGAGAAATTCTTCGACAAGATCAACCACTCGAAGATGGTGCAGATCCTGTCCGAACGCATCAGCGACGGCAGGGTCATCTCCCTCATCCACCGCTTTCTCAGGGCCGACGTTCAAACGAACAAAGGCCTCGAGACACGGGATATGGGCGCGCCGCAAGGCGGTCCCCTGTCTCCGATTCTGGCCAATATCCTGTTGGACAAGTTGGACAAGGAATTGGAGAAGCGCGGACTCAGGTTCGCGAGATATGCAGACGACATGATTGTGCTCTGCAAGTCCAAGAGGGCGGCCACACGAGTGTTTGAATCGCTGACTCGCTTCATCGAAAAGAAACTTCTACTGCGCGTCAATCGCAAGAAGTCCAAGATTGTGTACGTGGGGAACCGTGAGCTGAAGTTTCTGGGCTACGGCTTCGCGCCCCTCAAAGGCCGGATTATTCCTACCGTGCATTTCAGGAGCAAGGCCAAGTTCAAGGACCGCATCCGTAAGATCCTGCATAGAAATAAGGGGCAGAGACTCGACCAGTTTACGTCCGAGCTGCGAACCTACCTCTCAGGTTGGAGCAACTACTTTGGACTGGCCGCGTTCTTGGGGTGGGCTAGAGGCACTGACGAATGGATCAGACGGCGCATCCGTATGATCTACTGGAAGAGATGGAAGCGGGTGGTGACCAAGTACAAGGCGCTCAGGAAACTGGGAGCGTCCAAAGACTTGGCGAAGAAGGGCGCAGGCTCGAGTAAAAGCTATTGGAGGGTGGCCGGGAGTCCGGTGCTTTCCACGACCTTGACAAACGAGTACCTGAAACGAAAAGGATGGACCTGGCTTGCTCTGATTGCTCGGCCCGTGGAATGGCATCTGACTAGCTGCTAAGCTTGTTACTAGGAACCGCCGTATACGGATCCGTACGTACGGTGGTGTGGAAGGACGGCATGGGAAGTAATCCCATGCCTCCTATCCGATTGGAGAGCTTCTTTTGGGAACCGGGTTTCGGAAGCTAGAGGCTGTAGCCTGCCTCGAGGACGAGGCGGCGCTCCTCCTCGACGGAGCTGCCCGGTGTTGTGAGCAGGTCGCCAGTGATGGCGCCGTTGATGCCTGCGCGCAGTGCGGCGCGGGCGGTTTCGGGCGCGAGGTTCTGCCTGCCGCCCGCGAACCTGAGGCATGCGGACGGATTGACGAGACGGAAGACGGCGACGGTTCGGACGACTTCATCGTGCGTCATGGGAGGACGGTCCGCAAGCGGCGTGCCGGGAATCGGGATGAGGAAGTTGAGCGGAATCGAGGGGATCTCGAGGCGGCGCAGCCCGCAGGCGAGGTCGATGCGGTCCGCCATGGTCTCGCCCATGCCGAAGAGTCCGCCCGAGCAGAGTTCGAGTCCGGCGCGGCGGGCGGCCTCAAGCGTGCGGATCTTGTCGGTCTGGGTGTGCGTGGTGCAGACCTTGGGGAAAAAGTCGGGGCCCGTCTCGAGGTTGCAGTGGTAGCGCACGAGTCCCGCCTCCCGCAGGCCTGTGAGTTCGGGTTCGGTGAGAAGGCCCATTGAGGCGCAGACTTCAAGTCCCGTGGAGGCGGCGGCTTCGACGACGGGGCGGATTTCACGCAGCTCCCGTGCGGAGAGCTTTCTGCCTGAGGTCACGAAGGAGAGCCTGCGGATGCCGTGTTCGAGGGCCCGCGCGGCGGCGGATTCGCCTCGTGTTGCGGGCACGATGGGAAAGACGGGGGCATTCGTGGTCCATTTTGAGGACTGCGAACACCAGCGGCAGTCTTCGGCGCATCTGCCCGACTTGGCGTTGACGATCGTGCAGAAGTTGAAGACGCGGGAGGCGCACTTCGTCGTCACGAGGTGCGCGGCCTCGACGAGTTCGTCGAGGGCGGGGCTGTCTTCAAGAAAGTCGAGGTCGGCGCGCGGAGAGGCTTCTCCTCGAAGGGCGCGCTCGACGATGAGGCTGAGCATGGCGGCATTCCGGTCGGGTTGGACGAGCGACAACTGTAGCGCAGGACGTCCTTCGGGAGAGCGGCGGCTTTGCAAGCGTTTGTTGACGGCGCGAAAAAAGGGACGGCGTCCGGGCAGGACGCCGTCCCTTTCAGGTCTGAATTTCAGGGCAATTAGGCCGCGGCGGCAAGGCGTGCGGCGCCGAGGGTGTCGACCTTGCGGATGGCGGCGACGAACTGTTCGCGCACGGCGGGTTCGGGACCCGTGGACCATTCCTTGATGTGTTCGGCGGCGCTGATAAGCTTCATGAGCTGCTCGTCGGTGGTGATGCCGACCTGGGCGAGCGTGACGGGCAGGCCGATGCTGGTGTTGAAGTCGAGGAAGCGTTCGAGGAGTTCGTCCTGGCCGTCATAGGCGAGGAGCACCAGGTTGCCGAAGGAGACGACTTCGCCGTGCAGGTGCGCGTGGGCGGACGGAAGGACCATCGAGGCGTTGTAGAAGCAGTGGGCGAGGGACGAGTTGTAGTAGTACTCGGTGTGCGTCACAAGGTTGGAGACGACGCCCGTCGAGACGATGATGTCGAGCACGCATTCGGTGAAGGCGTCGGACATGGTCTTGGCGCGGAAGTCGTCGAGGGCCTGACGGCCGAACTGCAGGAGCGGCTCTTGGCAGGCGCATGCGAGCTGGGCGCCGAGGAGCGGTGTGTGGAAGAGGTGCTTGCCGCGCGTGCAGTAGAGCACTTCGATCTGCTTGGAGAGCGCGTCGCCGAGGCCCGCCCAGAAGAGGGGCTCGGGGCTGTCCATGATGACGGACGTGTTGATGAAGCAGTGGGCGGGGCAGGCCTTGCCGAAGTGGTAGCCGTGCAGAGAGCCGTCCTCCTTGTAGAGCACGGCGATGGCGGAGACCGGCGCGCAGTTGGAGGCGACGGTCGGGCAGGTCATGACGGGCTTGCCCATCATGTCGGCCGCAGTCTTGACGGCGTCGCAGCAGCGGCCGCCGCCCACGGCGAGGATCACGTCGGCATTCCTGACGCCGGAGCGGGCCTTGATCGCCTCGACGTTGGCGACCGTGGAGTCATGACCGTAGACGTGGACGTCCGTGACGGTGAGGCCGGCCGCCTCGAGCGCGGGCAGAAGGGAGGGATTGGCCTTCGTCATGGCCGTTTCGCCGCCGACGACCGCAACGCGGGTGCCGTAGGGTCGAATGATGTCGCCAACAAGGCTGTAGGCTTCGGGACCGACGGAATAGTACGGGAGGCTGACGGAGTAGTTCGGCTGCATGATGAAATCCTTTTCTTTTTTCTGCAGGGGTTGTGCGGGTTCGATGCCGTCTTTTTCAAGCGGCGTAGGGTCCATTGTCACGCGGAATCGGGCCGGAGAGATCCGACAAACGCCTTAGTGGTCCTGCGGATAGTCAGGGAGGCGTCAAAAAAGATGCGCGAAGGGCACGGACGTGCGATTCGCGTGTGGAGAAGGCGTTTGCAAAATAAAAAAAAAGAGGGAGGTCCGCAGTGCGAACCTCCCTCTCGTAAGGCTTCATTGAAGGAAGAGGCTTCCTTCAGAACCCTTGCTTCAGGCGAAGAAGATTACTTGGCCTTGGCGAGGGCGTCCTGAACGGCGGCCTTGATGCCGTCGGAGGACATCGTGGCGCCGCCGACGCTTTCAACGCCTTCAACACCGTTCTTGGCGACGATTTCCGGAATCATCGTTTCGATCGGAGCAGCGATGATCATGTCGGTCTCGCCGTGCTTGAGAACCTTGACAGCGGCGATCTTGCCGCCGGCGACGTCGACCTGGACCTGGATCTGGGATTCGCGGCCCTTGCCTTCGCCCGTGTAGGAACCGTCCTTGTAGGAGGCGGCCTGGGCGCCGGCGGCGACGAGAGCGGCAGCGGCGACGACGATAAGCTTCTTCATCATGATGTAAAAACCTCGGTTTGTAGTGGTTTTGAAATGCGTGTGTGCGTCTTCCCGAGGCCGGCCGATCGGTTTGTGGAGCGGGCGTCGGAGAAGCAGGCGCGGCGATAATAGCACATCGAAAGGCAAGAAAAGCGAGCATGCCGCAGAAAAAATTGCAAGCACTCCTTTCGGACTAGAGAGGTTGTCCTAGGGAAGCTGTCCAAAGTCAAATCCGGCACGGGGCGACATTTATATATAAGGATCGATGCCTGTGTCTGAGAACATTTTTGTCGGGGGGAAGGTCCATGAGAGAAAGGAAAAACGAAAAGACGACGGGAGCGGACGAGGAGGGCGCCGTCGTGCTCACGGGACTCGCGCCCGTCGTGGGCGAGGCGCCCCTCATCCTGATTCTCGGTAGCATGCCGGGAGCGGCGTCGCTCGCCGCAGCACAGTACTACGCGCATCCCGCCAACCGCTTCTGGCCGCTGATGGCGCTGCTGTTTCCGGAGGAGACGGCTCGTCTCTCGTCTCCCGACTATGAGGAGAGGCTCGAAGGACTCAGGCGGTCGGGCGTTGCGCTCTGGGACACGATCGGCTCGTGCGAGCGGGCGGGAAGCCTCGACAGCAGCATCCGGAACATGACGCCCAACGACGTGGCGGGTCTTCTGAAGTCGCATCCGACGATCGGGACGGTGGTTCTCAACGGCTCAAAGAGTGCGGTGGTCTGGAGGCGGCATGCGCAGCGGGAGGCGCTCTTGGAGCGGCCCGACCTTCGCGTTCTCGCGCTTCCCTCGACGAGTCCCGCGAACGCGCGCCTGCGGCTCGCTGATCTTGAGATGACCTGGCGGGAGGCGCTGGCTGTCGGGTAAAACCCGCTTGGCCATAGGGTTTGGGAGGATGGCGAAATTTCGGTACGGATGGGTAAAATTTCCGGATTGCCGCCCTGCGGATATCCACCAACGATTGTCCCGCAGGGCGCAACCCGACTTGAAACCATAAGGAGACAGACATGAAACCGACGCTTTCCGAAGCAATGAAGGCCCGCCTTGCCGACCTGTGCGGCGACGACCGCGTGAAGACCGCCCTGCAGGTCTGTGTGGATGAAGCGGACCGCGCGATGGAGGAGCAGATTCACATTTCCGAGATTGAATCCCCCACGTTTGCCGAAGGCGTCCGCGGCGAGGAAATCGCCCGTCTTCTGAAGGAATACGGTCTGACCGACGTCGTGATCGATCCTAGCGGCAACGTCGTCGGCCGTCGTCCGGGCACAGGCTCGGGCCCCGTGCTCGCCATCGCCGCCCACCTTGACACGGTCTTCCCGGCCGGTACGAACCTCAAGGTCCGCAAGGAAGGTCATCTCTACTACGGTCCCGGCATCGGCGACAACGCCTCCGGCCTCCGTTCCATGCTTCAGGTGCTCCGCGCCCTTGAAAAGGCCGGCATCGAGACGGACGGTGACATCCTCTTCGTCGGCACGGTCGGCGAGGAAGGCAACGGCGACATCCGCGGCGCCAAGGCCCTCTTCGACGGCTCCCGTAAGATCGACGGCTTCATGGCCCTCGACATGGCCGACGTCTTCACGGTTCAGAACGGCGCCACGGGCGCTCATCGCTGGCGTCTTGCCATCGAGGGCGAAGGCGGCCACTCCTACCTCGACTACGGCCACGTGCCCTCCGCCATCCACGCGATGTGCCGCGCCGGCGCGATGATTGCCGACCTTGACCTGCCTGAGGATCCTAAGACCACCTACACGATCGGCACGATCAAGGGCGGCACGACCGTCAATACGATCGCCGCGCGCTGCGAAGTCGACGTCGACATGCGCAGCGTCGACCTGCCGACCCTCGAAGCGCTCGAAGCCAAGGTGCTCGCCGCCTTCGAAGAGGCCGTCCGCATTGAAAACGCCCACTGGCCCAAGGCCGACGAAGCCCACCAGCTCAAGCTCGTGAAGACCCAGATCGGCAATCGTCCCGCCGGCATGCGTCCCGCCGACTGCCCGGCGGTCCAGGCCGCCCTCGGCGCCCTTGACGCCCTCGGCATCGAAGCCCGCCACGTCAAGTGCAGCTCCACCGACGCCAACCAGCCGATGTCCCTCAACATCCCGGCCATCTGCGTTGGCACGGGCGGCGAGACCTTCCTCGAACACAGCCTCAAGGAATACTTCGACTCGACCGACATGCACCTCGGCCCGCAGCTCGCTCTGCTCGCTGCGCTCGCCATGGTCGGCCGCAAGGGCGAAAAGGGCTCCCTCGCCGCCTGAGGCAGACCCCTGCAGCATGAAGAGGGTCTGAGCCTCAGGCCTGTCTTCTGAATGAAAAGGACGGACACCTCCGCGGTCTCCGTCCTTTTTTGTGCCCGTGAAAAACCATTTCCGCATGTGTCCGGCGGTTCTGCAAAACTGAACGAAACCGGGATGCCCGCCTTCGTCGGACCGGATCGAGGGCCATGCTGATGAATGCATGCCGCCTTCATGCATCACCATGAACAACTGTTCAGGAGGGCTTCAGGGAGCGTTTTACAACCTTAAGATTCGCGCCCTGGCAAAGCGGCTCGAGCCTTCGCCCGAGTGCGGGAAAATTCGTGCCGAATCGAAAAAACGGCACTCTTTCAGGCGAAGAGAAGGTGCGCGGGCGCTGTTTCAATGAATCCGAACACGACGTTCGGACCTTAAGGTAAGCCGTTTTGTTCGATTGGAAAAATAAATCGATAGATCTTAGTCATAGAGGATCGTAATCGAAACGGCGGTTTTTGCAGGTCGACATATCCCCCTTTCGCTATGTTCGGAAAGATCGAACGATGGGTTTAAGCAAATGTAAATGGCTAAGTGAAAACTAGGGGCTAGCGAGTAGAGACGCCGTTTTGCGAAACCATGCGTTCCGATAAGTGAAACGGAACCTCGCCAAACCTTAGGGATTTGGCGTCGAATACTCCTAAAGAGGTAGTTCCTCAGAGAGGGGTGAAAAGGGACGGGAAAAGGATTTCCCAGTACCATTGATTTTTCAAAATGCCTGTGGGACAGTTGTTTTTGTGGTGTTATGGTGGCCGTGTCAGGGTTTGCTTGCCCCTGATTGATCTAGGTCAACTGAGATGCGAAACAGGGCATTTTCAGAATTACCTAAGCAAATCGACTGATGCATCATACCGTTGCGGTTCTTCGGGACCGCATTGACCCCATTGCCTCTCCTCGTTTCCCGGGGAAGGGATAACAATCCCCGCCCGATTCTCAGATCGGAAAGGGAAGACAACCAAAAATCGATGTTGCTCGTCGCGCTGAAGACGACGGCCTCTTCTTCACGCGATGATGCCTTTTCCGATCTGGGGAACGGAGAAGACAGACATTAGGAGATAAAACTATGCAATCCACTACCAGAAAAGCAGCGGCTTCCGTCCTGTTTTGCTCGGTCGCCATGGCTCTGGCCGCTCAGGCTGTTGCTGCGGACGCCCCGGGTGTCGGTAACAAGAATGTGAACGCGCTCACGCAGCCGATTTACGCGAACCCGGACGGCGACGAAGCCACGAAGGGCGTCAAGACGCTGCAGGACTACATCGTCCAGGAAAAGGAACTCTTCGACTTCCTCTTCGAAAACCACCCCGTTTTCAAGTACGCAGCCGAAGGCCGCATCAAGGGCGTCTACAAGGTGTCCACGCGCGGTTCCGAATTCCTCGGTGAAGGCAATGCCCAGAAGTACACGAAGGCCGCCGGCGCCAAGCCGTCCGCTTCCCAGTACCGTCTCGCTGCCAAGTCCATTCTCGACTACCCGAACAAGTTCGTGGGTCCGGAACGTTGCGGCGAATGCCACGCGGTCCAGTACCAGAAGTGGAAGCGCTCCCGTCATGCTCAGACGATCCGCTTCCCGGGCGAACATCCGGAAGTCGACAACGACCTGAAGAAGAAGCTGTACGGCTCCGACGCTTCGATCCTTCCCGACGGCATCACGCCGGATGTCATCTACGCCACGATCGGTACGCCGCGCACGAAGTACGGCTACGTCGACGGCTGGCTCGTCCGCGGTTCCTACCACATCCGTGACGGTCTCCTCCGCGACGGTACGGGTACGCTCGTCGCCGGCGGCAACCAGTTCTCCCGCGGCTGGGCTTCCTGGCTCTCCCCGGAACGCTGCGCTGAAATCGCCAAGGTGATCCCCGACTTTCCGACCAAGATGGAAGACTTCGGTGCGTCCGGCTCCCACCAGTGGGGCATGACCTCCTACGGTTCCAAGTACGAAAAGGAATTCCTCTTCCAGCCGGCTTCCTCCTACTGCGAAGTCTGCCACGCCTTCAAGTTCGACTTTAAGGACAAGAAGGAATTCTTCGCCGCTCTCGGCAACCCGAAGGAACTCCAGAAGCACACCATCTCCAGGGGTATTGCTTGTGAAGAATGCCACGGCGCCGGCGGCCACCTTGTTGGTGCCGAGTCCAACGGCTTCCAGACGAACTGCGAACGCTGCCACCAGCGCTCCAACTTCATCCCGGAAGACGTGAACACGGAAGCCGGTCAGGGCAAGATCGAAAACGGCTTCAACGTCAAGACGAAGTCCTCCTGCCCGTCCTGCGGTACGGAAGGCTCCCAGCTCATGATGTCCAAGCATTATGAAAAGGGCATGCGCTGCGTTACCTGCCACGACCCGCATGAAGTCACCAGCAACGACTGGAAGGACTACTACACCAAGCCGGCCATCAAGCAGACCTGCCAGGACTGCCATAAGGAACAGGCTGATGTCGTCGCCCAGACCGACACCCACAAGAAGATGGACTGCATCGACTGCCATATGCCGTTCACGATGTCCTGTGAAAACTTCACGGCCATCCAGCGTCCGGACATGGCCGGCTTCGACGCCGTCCGCCGTTCGCACGTGTTCAACATCAAGGTCGACCCGACCGCCAAGATGATGAACCCGGCCGAAGGTCAGTCCCGCGCCTCCAACTCCAAGGGCTGGCGCATTGCCAAGGACGAGGAAGGCCACGGCTACCTCGACCTTATGTGGTCCTGCGCCCGTACGGCCAACGCTGAAGTTGCCGTTACGGAAAACAAGGGCTGCCACTCCGTCTTCATGTCTGAACTTGAAAAGGGTCTCCAGTACTCCGATCAGAAGCAGGCCTATGACGACGTCATGGAATGGCAGACCCCGGTCAAGGACGGCTACAAGGCTGCCGTCGGCGCTCAGGAACGCATCGTGAAGCTTCTTGAAGTCACGAAGCTCGACGCCACCGCCAAGACCGAAGTCCTGATGCTCCTCGACAAGTCGAAGGACATCACGAAGGAAATCGAGAAGGACGGCTCCTGGGGTGTCCACGCTCCGAAGTACCTGAAGCAGCGTGCTGAAACCGCTCAGGCTTACCTTGACAAGGCCCAGTCGATCATCGACCAGGCTGCCGCCAAGTAAGTTTGGAAGTCACGTTTGCTTCCAGCCTTAAATCCCCGGGCCTCTCATGAGGTCCGGGGGAAAGACCAAGAAGGAATTATGAAAGCGCATCTGAAACGGTCGGTCATGGGTTTGATCATGGCCATCAGCGCATCGGCCGCCATGGCCGGTGCCGACGGTCCGATCGAGCCGGCCCCCGTCTATGACGAAGTTCTCAATCAGATTTCGCTTCGGGAAGCTGAAATGCTTTTCGAGGAAGGCGTGCAGTTCTACGATGCCAACGAGTTGGAGATCTGGGCCCAGGGTTACATCCCCGGCGCGATCTTCTTCAACGTGAAGGATTGGAAGAAGCTGCTCCCCGAGGACAAGAGCACCACGCTCGTGTTCTATTGCGTCAACCCGCTCTGCACGAGCAGCGAGATGGCAGCGCGCGAAGTCATGAAGCTTGGTTATACGGATGTTCGTCAGATGCCCGAGGGCATCGTCGGCTGGCGTCGTTCAAACCGGCCGATCGAGCTTCCGTAAGATGCGTGCCTCGCCTCAGGGCGGGACGGTAATTCACACAGACATTCAATTGAGAAAATTATGTTTACCCTGAAAAAAGTCATTCTCTCTGCCTCGCTTGCGCTGACCGTGAGCTCCGTGGCATTTGCACAGGCTCCGCAGACGCAGATCCAGAAGGAGTCTTACAGTATGGGTGCTACGCTCGGCAACGTCATTGCCGGGCAGGTCTATCGCCAGACCGAACTGGGCGCCGAAGTCGACATGGCTGCGGTCGTCCAGGGCTTCAACGATGCTCTCAAGGGCAAGACCGAGCTTTCCGACGACGACATGCTGAAGATCCTCAACGTGCGCGCCGAACAGCTCAACAAGCTCGAAGAGGCTCACCTGGAAAAGGTCGCCAAGGCCAATTCCGAGAAGTCCAAGGCTTACCTCGCTGAAAACGCCAAGAAGAAGGGCGTTGTCACGACCAAGTCCGGCCTGCAGTACGAAGTCCTGACCGAAGGCAAGGGCGACAAGCCCCGCGTGGAGGATGTGGTTACCGTCAATTACGTCGGATCCTTCATCGACGGCAAGGAGTTTGAAAACACCTGGCAGACGAAGGAACCGGCCCGCTTTGTGATGATGTCCGTGATTCCGGGCCTCGCCGAAGGCGTCGCCCTCATGACCCCGGGCTCCCGCTACCGCTTCACGGTTCCGGCCGAGCTTGCCTACGGTCATGACGGCGCAGGTCAGATTCCTCCCGAATCCGCCCTCGTCTTCGACCTCCAGCTCGTCAAGGTCGAAAAGGTTGGTGCTCATCAGCAGAGCTTCGGCATGCCCGGCATGTCCGGCGGCATGTCCAAGGAAATGATGGAGAAGATGAATCCCCACAAGTGAGGATGATTCTTCGCAATCGCATGGAGAACGCGTGATGAACATGCTCGCAGCCCTCTTCGCAGGCGCCGCCCTCCTCGCAGGTGCGGTTCTTGCAGGCTACCGGATGCGGACCCGTGGTCCGGCCGCCGCAGGCAAGAGCGTGTTCCTCGCCGGTTTCGCAGGCGTGCTGCTCGTCTCAAGCCTCGGCGTCTATGCAACGCTTGGACGCTGGAGCGACTGGGACAAGGCAGAGGTCGACCACGACGTCGACTATCTGCTCGCCGCGAAGCTGACGGATGCGCGCCGTCTGGTCCAGATGACCCCCGACAGCGCATACGCTCAGCAGCAGCTCGCACTGGTCTCGCTCGAAGTGGGCCGGTACGAGGATGCAGTCTCGGCGATTGACCGCAGCATCAGCATCGCGGGAGAAACTCCCGAGCTGCTGGGCATCAAGGTCTTCGCCCAGTACTATCGCGACGGCAGGCAGTTCGCCCCCGAGACGCAGGCCGCCGTCGGGCGGGTGTTCGACATGAACCCCCTTGAGGTCCGCACCAGGATGCTCCTCGGTCAGGACGCCTTCCTCAACGGCAGATACGCCGAAGCGGTTGGCCATTGGCGGATGCTTCTGGATGCGGGAGCGGCTCCCGACAAGGAGCGCGCCCTCAAGACTGCGATTGCCAAAGCCGAAGCCAGGATGACTCGGTAAGCAATTTAACCGACAGATTCTCCTAACCCCGGGAGGTCTGTCATTGGAGAACATCGTGAGCGAAAAGATCGACAGGAGAAAATTTCTCGCTGGCGCCGGTGCTGGCTCCCTGGTCCTCGTGTCCCTCGGCGGATGCGGCTCCAGCCAGGTCCGTCAGCCCGGTACGCCTCACTATGGTATGGTCTTCGACCAGAACAAGTGCGTTGGCTGCCGCGACTGCAGAATCGCCTGCAACGAAACGAACAAGCTTCCCAAGGGAGTGACTCGTCTGTTGCTCGAGTTGCAGGACGACAAAATCGAAGGCAAGCGCGGCTATGCCGCCGACCGCCGCTACGTGCGCGTGTCCTGCCAGCAGTGCTCTGACGCCCCGTGCGTCACGGTCTGCCCGACGGGCGCCGCCCATCGCGACCCGAAGACCGGCATCGTGACGATGTACGCCGACAAGTGCGTCGGCTGCAAGTACTGCATCGTCGCCTGCCCGTACAACGCGCGTTTCATCAATGAGGAGACGAAGGTCGCCGACAACTGCGACTTCTGCCTGCACACGCGACTCGAAAAGGGTCAGCAGCCTGCATGCGTGGAAGCCTGCAAGTACGACGCCCTCGTGTTCGGTGACCTCAACGATCCGAACTCGTACATCAACAAGCTGCTCGCCGTCAAGGATTCCGTGCGCATCCGCCCGGAACTCGGCACGGAGCCCAGCCTGCGTTACATCCCCATTGTTAAGCAAGGAGTGTAAAGATGGACATCGCCATGAACTTTACACTTGGTCTGAGCCAAGGGATCGCCTGGCCGTGGCCGATCGCCGTGTACCTGTTCCTCGCAGGCATCTCGGGCGGCGCCGTGGCTGTGGCGCTCATGCTTAACCGCTACCGCAACCAGGTTGCGGAGAACACGCCGGTTCTCAAGGCCGCGACGCTCGTCGGCTTTGTCACCATCGTGCTCGGCATGATCTGCCTCGTGGCCGACTTGACGAATCCGCTGGTATTCTGGCGCATTCTCATCTACTACAACCTGACCTCCGTGATGAGCCTCGGTGTTATAGCGCTTCTGTTCTATATCCCGCTCGTCTTCGTGCTCATGCTCGTCGCCTTCCGCAAGGAAGTGAAGGGCTGCGGCGCGCTGGCCTGGCTCGACGGCATCATCGGCGCCTTTGACGGCATCCGCGGTGCGCTTCAGTGGATCGTCCTGATTCTCGCAATCACGATCTGCGCGTACACCGGCTTCCTGATCTCCGCCCTGATCCGCTTCCCGCTCATCAACACGGCTGTGCTCCCGGCGCTATTCATCGCCTCGGGTCTGTCCGCCGGTGCCGCTGCTGCCAAGCTCGTCGCCGTCGGCTGCTTCGGCGAAGAAGAACACAGTGCCGACATGAAGCTCCTGCACGGCGCCGAATGGCCGATCATGGCCGCCGAAGCGCTCTGCATCTTCATGATCGCGGTCTCCCTGATCTCCGGCAACGCCGCTGCTCAGGCTGCCGTCGAGGCCTTTGTCTCGGGTACCTGGTCCACCGTGTTCTGGGTCGGTGTCGTCGGCGTCGGCTTCGTGCTGCCCGTGCTGCTGAACTTCGTCAAGAGCACCGCGAGCTTCTACCTCGCCGGTCTCTGCAGCGTCGTCGGCATGCTCTGCCTGCGTCACTTCATCCTGTACGCCGGTCAGATCTTCGGTCTCTAATGTCCCTCGCGGTCATCTGAACCGAAGCGTGTGAAAGCACGCGACCAATCAACCATCCGCCCCGCCGGCAACGGCGGGGCAGATGGCTGAGAAAAAAACGAGAATTCCCCCGAGCCCGTCAACGGGCCGTTTTTTTATCAGGAGACCCGTCCGCATTTTCGAACGCATCGTTCGAGAACGTCGTACGATTGGATTTTTCCCCGAAGCTTTCCGCCAACCATATGAGGAGCGTGCAATGACGATGCAGAAGAAGATGTTGAAGACCGCCGCGGCCGCCTGCGCTGCGGCTCTCGCGGCCGTCCTGCTTGCAGGATGCGGCGATGAGGCCTCGAAGAAGACCTACTCGCCCGTCCCCTTCACCAAGCACGACCGCTGCCATCTCTGCGGCATGGTCCTTGCACACTACGAGGGCCCCAAGGCCCAGATCATCATCAAGGGCGCAGAAGACACACCGCTCATGTTCTGCAGCGGTCGCGACGCCTTCACCTACGCGCTCCAGCCCGAGAACCAGCGCAGGCTTCTCGCCTTCTTCATCCACGACCTCGGCAAGACCTCCTGGGAGACGCCCGCCGACGACGCGCTCGTGCCCGCGGCTTCCGCCATGTACGTCTACGGCCACGGCCGCGAGGGCGTGATGGGTGACGAACCCGTCGCCTTCACCGAAAAGTCCAGGGCCGACGCCTTCATCGCAAAGTGGGGCGGCCAGGTCTACAAGTACGAGGAAATCACCCTCAAGCGCCTTGACTGAGGAAGCCCGGCATGAACGCATTTGCGCGGCTTCTCCTTTGCACGGCCCTCTCGGGCCTCGCCCTCGGGGCGCAGGCGCGCACCTTCGAGGTCTCCGACTTCGCCGAGCTTGACGACGCCGTCATCGAGGCCGAGGACGGCGACGAGATCGTGATCAAGAAGGGCGTCTACGAACTCGAGGCTCCGCTCGAAATCTTCTCGCGCGTCACCGTGCGGGGTGAGCAGGGCGCCGTCATCGACGCGGGCGGTCGGGGCTCGGGCTTCATCGTCCGCGTCCCGAAGGTCAGGATCGAGAACCTCACCGTGCGCAACTACGGGGGCGACCTCTATGCGCGCGACGCGGGCGTGATGGTGGGCGACGGCGCCGACGGCACCGAGCTCGTCAACCTCACGCTTCAGGGCCCGGGCTTCGGCGTCAGGGCCGACCGCATGAACGCCCTCGTGGTCGAGGGCTGCACGATTGAGGGCGACGCGGCCCGCCACGTACTCGACCGCGGCGACGGCATCTTCCTCTCCTACGTGAAGAACGCGCGCCTCAACCACAATTCGCTTCGCAACGTGCGCGACGGCTACTACCTCGAAAACGTCGACGCCGCGAAGTCCGACTTCAACTACTTCACGGGCGCCCAGTACGGCATCCACTACATGTACACGCGCGACTGCACCGCCACGGGCAACCGCGCCGTGGGCGTGCGAGGCGGCTACGCCCTCATGAGCAGCGACCGCGTGACGCTCACGAAGAGCTACAGCTCGCGCAACATCGAGTTCGGCATCCTCCTCAACGTGGCCGACGGCTGCCTCGTCGAGGAGAACACCGTCGAGGGCGTGCACAATTCCAAGGGACGCGCGGCGCTCGACAATGAAGGGAAGGGCATCTTCATCTACGGTCCCGGCAAGAGCCGCGTAACCCGCAACTGGATCGCCGAAAGCGACATCGGCATCGGCGTCGCCCTGGGCGGCGAGGGCAACGTCCTCTGGGACAACGCCTTCGTCGACAATCAGATCCAGGTCCGCTACGTGGGCGAGACGCCGCTCGAGTGGAGCTTCGAGGGTCGCGGCAACTACTGGAGCACGAACCTCGGTTGGGACGTCGACCATGACGGCATCTCCGACCGCGCCTATCAGCCCAACGACAGCCTCGACCGCATCTTCTGGATCTATCCCGAGGCCCGCTTCCTGATGGACAGCCCCGTGACGGCGCTCCTCAGGTGGCTCGCCAGCCAGTTTGAAATCGACCGCGGCAAGGGCGTTACCGACTCCCACCCGCTCGTGCGCCCGCCCGTCGGCCCCGACGTGCACGAAATCAAGACAGACAACGCGAAGAACAAGGAGCCTGCCAAATGAACGCCATCACATGCGACGACCTCGTCTTCCGCCGCGGCGACAGGACCGTCCTCAACAGGATCGGCTTCGAGCTCGCTCCGGGAAGGCTTCTCGGCCTCATCGGTCACAACGGCGCAGGCAAGTCGACCCTCATCAAGCTGATCCTCGGCCTTCTCAAGCCCGCTTCGGGCAGGCTCGAGGTGCTCGGCGGTGCGCCGGGCGCCTCGCCCCTTGACGTGGGCTACCTGCCCGAGAACGTGAGCTTCTACGACGCCATGACCGTCGAGGAGCATCTCCGCTACTTCGCGGGCCTCAAGGGCGTCGCGCGCCCGCGCATCGACGAGCTCGTCGAGGAGCTCGGGCTCGGTGTCGTGCTGCGCCAGCGCCTCGGCCAGTGCTCGAAGGGCCAGCGCCAGCGCCTCGGCCTTGCACAGGCGCTTCTCACCCGCCCGCGCCTTCTGATGCTCGACGAGCCGACCGTGGGCCTCGACCCCGCCGCCTCGTCCCTCATGTACCGCGAGCTCTCCGCGCTTCGCGACGCGGGCTGCGCCGTCGTCGTCTGCACGCACGAGCTTGCGCTCGTCGAACCCTATCTCGACCAGGTGCTGCTTCTGGCCACAGGCGAGTGCCGCGGCAGCGGCACGCTTGAGGACCTGCGCGCCAAGGCCGCGTTGCCCGCGCTCATCACGAACGTCGGCAGCGGCGACGCGCTTGCCGACTCCGAGCTCGCGCCCTACGTGCGCGGCACGCGTCTCGCCGTTCCCGAGGGCGACGTCGCCCGCGTCGTCAGGCGCCTCACCGAGGCGCACGGCGTCTACGACTTCCAGCTTCGCAAGGCGGATCTGGGCATGATCTTCGCGCACTTCGTTCTGGACGTGCCCGTGGAGGAACTGTAATGACTTCTAGCACTTCATCCGCCATCGGCACCGGCTCCCGCATCGGCGCCCTCGCCACCGTCTCCATCGTGGCGGGCAAGGAGTTCCGCGACTGCTTGAGAAGCCGCTGGCTCGTCTTCGGAAGCGCGCTCTTCGCGATTCTGGGTCTGGCCGTCTTCTTCGGCACGGCCGCCATCGGCGGCACGCTTCAGTACCAGCCGCTGCCTTCCGTGATGAACTCGCTCCTGAGCCTCACGGTCTTCCTGCTGCCGCTTCTCGCGCTGCTCCTCTCCTACGACGCCTTCGTGGGCGAGGCGGAGTCGGGCACGCTTCTTCTGATGCTCACTTATCCGCTCTCGCGCCTTCAGTGGCTCGCAGGCAAGGCGCTCGGGCAGGGTGCGGCGCTCCTTCTCGTTCTCGTGCTGGGCTTTGCGGTCCTGCCGCTCATCCAGGCCTTCCTGCCGGTGCCCTACGGCATGGGTGAGTTGCTTTCGTCTCTCTGCGTGCTCGTTCTGAGCGGGTGGGCGCTCGGACTCCTCTTCATGCTCGCCGCCTACTGGGTGAGCCTTTCGGTTCGTCACAAGGCGCAGGCCCTCGCGCTTCTGCTCGTCGTCTGGTTCGTCGCCGTGCTTCTCTACGACCTCGGTCTTCTCGTCGTGACGGTTGCGGGTGCGGACGTGCTCGGCCGCGGAACATTGACGGCCCTCATGCTCGCCAATCCCGCGAGCGTCTTCAGGCTTCTCAACCAGTCCGTGATCGGTGTCCTCTCCTTCGAGGTGCCGTCCGCTGCGGTCCTCTCGGGCATTCTCGCCGCATGGATTGCGGTGCTCTTCGCGATCTGCGCAAGGACGCTCGCCGTCCGCAGGCTATAAGCTCCGCAGAAGGTCGTCCGGGTCACGAACAGGAATCGCCGGTCGTGCCGCTGCAGTTTGTACGGCAGGCACGACGGGCGTTTCGCAGGCCCTCGGACCGGAAGCCGTCTTAAGCCTCAGTGCAGGTTTGCGCGTTAAATTCCAGTCTGCATACATCCGACCAGACCAACCATCAGGACATCCAAAGTGATCCCCGAACTCGGCCACTTCCTGCTCATCATCGCCGCCATGACGGCGCTCCTTGCACCCGCCGTGGTCTTCTACGGCATTCGAAGGGGCGACGACTTCTATGCGGGCTTCAGCCGCCCTGCGTCTCTTCTGACGGCGCTCATGCTCACGCTTTCGACGGCCGCGCTCGTCTGGGCCTTCCTGACCGACGATTTCTCCGTCGCCTACGTCGCAAATCACTCCAACACCAAGCTCGCGCCCGCCTACAAGGCCGCGGCCCTCTGGGGCTCGCACGAAGGCTCGATGCTCCTCTGGATCTGGCTCATGGCGGTCGGCACGGCCGGGGCGGGCTTCGTCCGGTGCGCCGACAGGCTCTTCACGGCGCGGCTTCAGGGGCTGATGCTTGCGGTGCTCGCGGGCTTCTGCGCGTTCCTGCTCTTCACGTCGAATCCGTTCCTGCGCAACCTGCCGATGGTGCCGCCCGACGGTCGTGACCTCAATCCCATCCTGCAGGACATCGGCATGATCCTGCATCCGCCCGTGCTCTTCATGGGCTATGCGGGCCTGGCGCTGATGTTCGCGGCCATGTGCGCGCTGCTGCTTTCGGGCCGCTGGTCGAAGACGGCCATCGACTTCACGACGCGTCTTTCGATCGTCACCTGGGGCTTCCTGACGGCGGGCAACATGCTCGGATCCTGGTGGGCCTACAACGAGCTCGGCTGGGGCGGCTGGTGGTTCTGGGATCCCGTTGAGAACGCGTCCTTCATTCCGTGGCTGACGACCACCGCGCTCATGCACGCGCTCATCCAGACGAGAAGGCGAGGGCAACTCAGGCGCCTCACCGTCTTCCTCACGCTCGTGGGCTTCGCGCTCTGCCTGCTCGGCACCTTCCTCGTGCGCTCGGGCGCCATGCAGTCCGTGCATGCGTTCGCGACGGACCCGGGCCGCGGGATCGCGCTTCAGGTGCTCGCCATTGTGCTGCTCGTGCCCGCCGCCTTCCTCTACTGCGCGCGCATCGAGCCTGTCTGCAGGACCGAGGAGGCGCCGATGAACGGCTCGGACGCCCTGATGACGGGCGCCGTGTTCCTGTTGATGGCCGCCGCCTTCGCGGTGCTCTTCGGCACGCTCTATCCGCTTGGATACGAGGTCTTCGCGGGCCGCACGCTGACGGTCGGCGCGCCGTACTTCAACAACTTCTTCGCGCCGATGACTCTCATCGCCGCGGCGCTCGCGGGCGCCGCCCAGCTCGGCCTCAGGAATCCGATCCGCTGGGCCGTCTGCGCAGCGGCCTCCGTCGCCGCAGGCGCAGCCGTCGCG
>OOCN01000337.1_pt1 | contig 44585 bp, 57 predicted proteins | sample 1671361 | NCBI WGS metagenome assembly OOCN01 (sample SAMN06348149, study PRJEB24527) | human gut metagenome | biome: human gut; feature: ankylosing spondylitis patient; material: feces | host: Homo sapiens | place: China | collected 2015-10
GAGCATCTGCCTTACAAGCAGAGGGTCGGCGGTTCGAATCCGTCAACGCCCACACGAGCAAAAGTCTTCTATGAGGCTGATTACTAAGGAAATAATTATTGGTTACGAGCTGATGCGTTTTGCGTCGGCTCTTCCTTTTTTGTCAAACGGCTCTTATTTGAGCCTGTTTAAATGCAAATAAGGGTGGGTTTTCTTATAACTATCTTATAACATTTCGATGCAATGCTGCCAATTTTGGAAATGAAGTATGGCAACATTTAAAGCAGTAGTGTTTCAAGGTGGTCGTCATCTGAAAAAAGATGGCACTACCAATGTTAAAATAAGGGTCTATCATAACAGTTCGGCCCAGTATATTCCTACAGAATATTTCATAGAGCCTGATTTGATGAATGAGGACGGTTCAATATCTTCATTATCAGCTAATAGCGAGAATTTGAACTATGAAATAACCAATCTGGTACAGAAGTATCGTGGCGCATATATAAAGCTTGGCAGTACCCGAACGGCAAAAATGAGCTGTTCGGAGTTAAAAGAAGAAGTATTGAAAATAGCTTCTCCTGAAAGTGAATTTATTGATTTTGTGGAATTTGCAAGAGGAATTATAACAAAAACAGTTAAAAGAAAGACTGCCAACTGGTATGAGTCATCCCTTAATGCTTTTATTGCTTTCTATGGTTATGAGCGTATTGATGCCAAGGATATAAAATCGAAAACTTTGGAAAGTTTTAAAGAATACCTTGAGAATCGGGTAATCATAGTTAAGAGCAAAGCTGATGGAGTTGCTGATATGCAGCGGAGAATGGAGCCGGGTACAGTTAATAATTACCTTCGCGGTATCCGTTCTTTGTATAATAAAGCAAGGAAGCATTTCAATAATGAAGATTATGATATAATACGTATCCCGAACAATCCTTTTTCTCGTGTTGTGATACCGGAGTATATACGGAAACGGAAAAGCCTGCCGATAGATGCCATTAAAAGGATTAGAGATGCCCGGTTTGATAATCCACGTACAGCCATGGCACGTGATGTCTTTATGATGTTGTTCTACCTGATGGGTATTAACATGAAAGATTTTTTCTCTTTGGCCAACGAGACTTACGGCAGGGTTGAATATAGGCGCTCAAAAGAGACGACGATAGACAACAAGAGTTATGTACCTTTATCTGTAAGGGTGGAACCGGAGCTACGCCCTCTGCTTGATTATTATAGCAATGGTACATTCTTGTCTTATTTCCGTATGAGATATACCGACTATAATAATTTCCTGAAAGCGGTCAATAAGGAGCTGAAGCTGGTTTCCAAGCAGCTTGGATTAGGGGTACAACTATCTACCAACTGGGCCCGCCATAGTTGGGCAAGTATAGCAAGAAATAAAGCCGGGATAGCCAAAGCGGATGTTGATTTTTGCCTTGGGCACGTGAACAATGATTTTAAAATGGCAGATATCTATATTGATATTGATTATTCCATTTGCGACAAGGCAAATAGGGCTGTTTTGGACCTTTTGAAGAAAAATGAATAAAAAAAGTCTGAAAAAGTTTGTTGTGAAATAAACTCTTTCTATATTTGCACCGAGCAATTGGTTACGAGCTGGATAAAATACTAAATTTATCCGGCTTTTGCTGTTTATAACATATTGAAAACAGCATTTTTCACTTCTAACACATTCTTCTCTTTGCTATGTGCCATAAAACAAATGACACATGGAAATACTTGTTTCAAAAACAGCATTATTAGACAAACTGAAATCAGTAGGCAGAATCATTCAGCCAAAGAACACATTGCCGGCTTATGACAATTTTTTGTTTGTCATTGACGAATCAGGCTTTATTCAAGTAACGGCCGGTGAGGAAGGTGGCCGCATATCTACCAATGTGGATGGCAAGGCGGATTTCGTAAACCGTTCTTTTCTGGCAAGTGCCAAGACATTATTGGATGGTTTAAAAGAAATGTCCGAACAGCCTTTAACCATTTCCATTTATGAAAAGGAAATGATAGTCAAGTATGCAAATGGAAAATTCACCATGCCTATTGAGGATGGCAAGCAATATCCGGAAATGAATATTGATGATAGTAGTCATTCGTTTCTGCTATCAGGTAATGACTTGCTGTATGGGGTTCGCCAAGTTCAGTTCTGCAGTGCAAATGACGAACTTCGTCCTACGATGAACGGAGTCTATTTTGACATAGATTTGGAAAAGACTTCTTATGTAGGTACAGATGGCAGTCGGTTGGCAATGGTTGAACTGCCGGCTTCATATACACGTAAGGAGCGCGCCGGATTTATTCTTCCGAGCAAGTTTGCAAAATTGCTTTCCAATCTGGTTCCGGAAGATTGCTTGGAATTGGAAGTAAAAGTGAATAGAACTAATGTTCAGTTTGATTTTGACTCTTATCGGCTTGTGTGCCGAATGATAGAAGGACGATATCCCAATTATCGTGCGGTCATTCCTCAAAATCAGTCCAAGAGAGTAGTTCTAAAAAGAAATGACTTATTGGCGGCTTTAAAGCGTGTTTCGGTATTCTGCAATATGTCTTCTTCTTTGGTTATCCTAAAATTTGATAAGAGCTCCCTGCTTATAACTGCCCATGATTTCGATTTTTCCAAGTCTGCGGAAGAAACTGTAATTTTGCAGGATGGGTGTGAAGCCATTGAGATAGGATTTAAGAGCGGTTTCTTGATAGAACTTGTGAATAGTATTCCCTCGGAAGACATTTCTATATCCATGACGGACCCGTCAAGAGCGGCTGTTTTATCTCGCTGCGATGAAGAAGAACGCAGCCTTACTTACTTATTAATGCCGATGTCTATAAATAATTAATGCTATGGAAAAAACTAAGACACCCAAACAGATCATCCAATCGTATTTGGAAGAACGGGCGAAGAATGACCCTCTTTTCGCTAGTGTATATGCGAAACCTAATAAGAATATAAACGAATGTTTTGATTATATTCTTAGTGAGGCAAAGAAACGCGGTAATGCCGTATGTATGTCTGACGATGAGGTTTTCGGTCTTGCAGTACATTACTATGATGAAGACGACATTAAGGTTAGTAAGCAGACCAATTACAAAGCAGCCACTTCTCAGGCACCTAAAAGTGATGTGGGTGCTGCACCTCAAAAAGAAACCGGTTCCCTGGAAAAAATGAAGAGCAGGCGTAAAGGAAAGAAAAACGAGTCATCTTCTTTGCAATTCTCATTATTTGAAGGATTATGAAACCGAGAACGAAATTACAATTTAGGGTAGTTGGTTTGAGTAGCCAGCTACCCGATATAAAAAGTATGATAACTGAGTGGGCTAATAATGATTGTCTGGACCATATAGGATATGCTACCAAGTCCCGTGTCGTATGTATGGAATGTGGAGAACGTTTTTCTACAAAACTTGTAAATCGCAAGCGTGCCGTTTGTCCTCATTGCGGTGCATCCTTAAAAATAGAATGGTCGAGGAAACGTACTAATCAGCAATTTATAAGGATAGGAAAGGCAGATATATGTGAAGAGTTCCAGGTTATCCGATGCTTTGAACTATATGCTTATTATCGTGAAGGCAGGGAACCTCATTATTTTATTCGGGAAGTGCTTCAACATTGGATTAAAGACGATGGAAAACGGGAAGTGATGGCTCTTGCAAGAAATACGGGCTGTAGTGGTTGGTGTGGAAATCTTGAAATTCGTAACAAGACTGTGGGATCGTATTATTATATCGAAGATAATGATGTTTACTGCGATAAGTACCATCCAGATTCTGTATTCAAACCGCAATATACAAGGATGGGAATAGATTACAGACTTCATGGACTGTCATTTCTTGATGCAATTAATGCCATTCCTGTTAATCCTAAACTCGAAACGCTTCTTAAAGCAAAGCGGTATGATTTGTTGAGTCATTGGTACAGTCTTAGTTATAAAGTGAGCAGATATTGGCCTTCTATAAAAATCTGTCTTCGGAACAAGTATAAGATAAAGGATGCTTCGATGTGGTTTGATTATTTGGACTTGCTTACACATTATCATAAAGACTTGCATAACGCTTACTATGTTTGCCCTACGAATCTGAAAAGAGCCCATGACTTATATGTGGCAAAGAAAAAGCGTGATGATGAAAAGGCACGCAAGGCACGTGATATGCAGCGTTTGCTTGAACTTAAGAAATATGCCGAAGACTACATTAAGGAGAAATCGAAATTCTTTGATTTAAAACTGTCGGATGGTAAGATAGTGGTGATACCGTTGAAAAGCCTTGAGGAATTTAAGAAAGAAGGAGAAATTATGCACCATTGTGTCTTCTCAAATGAATATTTTAAGAAGAAAGATTCTCTTATCCTTTCTGCCCGGATAGGCAAGAAGCATATTGAAACGGTTGAAGTTAATTTAAAGACATTCAGTATCGTCCAATCTCGTGGTGTCTGCAATAAAGACACAGAATACCATGATAGCATAGTAAAGCTGGTGAATAATAATATGAATTTGATACAGAAGTGCCTAAAGAAGGTTGCATAATTAGATAGTGTAATAATGCCAAGAATTAGAACTATAGTTCCGGAATTTTGGGAAGATGAAAGATTTTCGAATGTATCTCTTCCTGCTTGGCTGCTTTATATCGGCATGAAGAACTTTGCTGATGATAGCGGCGTCATTCTTGCGAATGAGGTTATCATTAAGTCGAAAGTTTTTCCTGCCCGCGAAGACATTCGTAAGCAGCAGGTTTCTGGGTGGCTGAAAGAGCTGATTGAGAACTCCGTCCTTGTACCTTTTACATACGAGAACAAAAGCTACTACGTGATGGACTTTTCCAGCGAACGCATCGACAAACCGCAAAAGTCAAAAATTCCGGAAGAAGTTATAGAAAAGGCTCTTCTTTCCGCCCAAACAGGAAATTCGGGAACATTCGAGAATATTCCCGAAGAATCGGGAACGGTAGAGAATATTCCTGCTGGAAAGGATAGGAAAGGAAAGGAGAGTAAAGGAGAGGATGGGAGTGTTACGCGCACGCGCGAGGAGCCCCCACCCCCCGAGAGTGAGAATTTTAAAAAGTTCAAGGCTTGGATTGATGCAAACGCTCCTAATGTGGGTAAATTGAAGGAGCCGTTTACAGAAGCTCAGTTTGAACGGATAAAACAAGATTTCCCCATTGAGGTAATCGAGAATACTTTGCGCTCCATGCACAATTACCGTGAGCTGTTGAAGAAATACGTCAGCGCAAATTTGACATTCCGAAAATGGGCAAAAAAGGATATGGAAGATGGAAAATACAGAAAGACAAATGGTGGTGGTACGGCAGCCGGGGGAAACTCGAATGTTAGCGACGATTACAAAAGAAACATTCTTGAGAGAATTCTCGGTTCCGGCGGTACAGGTGGCATGCAGGGCGGTTAATTCTTACCCGGCTGTATTTAGCGCCAATACACCTGCGTTGATTGAGATAGAGCAAGCATACGGTTATGATTGCCTTCAAGCATACTTGGAGGGATGGCTTGTTAATCTGCGTGAGTTTGTGAATGTAGGCAAGAAGATGACGGATGCCCAAACTTTTGAAACTGCCATGATAATCTTACAGGATTATAAGTTTCTGACTATAGCAGATATAAATTTGCTCTTTAAGCGCGCCAAAAGCGGCTATTACGGCAATTTATATGACCGATTGGACGGGCAGATAATACTTGGGTGGTTTCGCAGGTATTTTTCCGAACGCTGTGGTGCAGCCGAGGAAGAATCTATAAATGAAGCTTCCAGATATAAATCAGACCCTTATGATAGGACCTGTGAACGGTTATCGGAACGTGAGCATGAATTTAAGAAATGGAGAATGAAACACTTTACAGATGGAAGAAGATAAAAGATACAGGCTGTTAGCATTTTGGATTATGGCTACTGTGATTGTTTGTACGGTGTTTTACTTTGGATTGTATTGGTATTTAAATTATCTAATAGCAAAATTATGAAAGCGAACCTAATATTTTTTCTTGCGATATTCATCATATCAGCATTATTTATCGGTCACTTCCGACTGACATTCTCACCGTTCAGTGTATCCCTACCCTATTGGCATAGAACTTTAGGAGTAGTTCTTATCGTTGTAGGATGCTTGGTTTACAACATAGGTGAGCATATATCCGGTTACAAGAAAGGACTGGATAAAGGCATAGAGATTGTTTTGAAAGAGTTAAAAGAAAAACAAGAGTAATAATAAAAAGCGGCCGATACACCACTACCGACCGCCAGTAAGCTATAAAGCTTTCTTAGAACACACAAAGATAACAACTTTATAGCTTATGGCAAGTGCATTAGTAGAAAAATATATAGGACGGAGATATGAACGCTGGTTGGACTATGCGGTCTATCATTGTGGCTTGGCCGGTATTCCGGATGAGGCTAACGACGTGTTGAATGAGGTGCTTTGTTCTTTGCTGCAAAAGGATGATGCTAAACTGCAGCAACTTCTTTCCGCAAAGAAAAACGGCTGTACGGAATTGGATTTCTTTGTGTTGAAGATGATAAAACTGAATGTAACTTCAGACACTTCACCTTATCGGAGCAAATATCGTCCAATGCCGGTGGATCAGAACGTGGACTATTCGCGGTTGGAAATTGAGGATGTGAAAGAAGAATCAGTCGATAAGAACGAGCTTCTTCTTAGTCGTTTCCATCAGGTACGCGATGTATTGCAGGATTTGGACTTGAGTCCTTTGGCGCGAAGGGTCTTTGAATATCGTTTTTTTGAAGATGCAAATTTTTCGGACTGGCCGGGAAAGGAATCTTTAAAGCAGCTTTATGAAATCTATAACAAAGTACAGGAACTGATTCGAAAGAAAATTGCAGGGGAGTCTATATTTTAATCGAAAAACGAAATTGCTATGTCTAAAGTAAGTGAGATTAAGTTAGACCCCCGCAATTATCGTATTCATGGAGAAGAAAACAAACGTCTTATTCGTAAGAGCCTTACAGAGTGTGGGGCCGGACGTTCTATTCTTGTGGATAAAAACGATATTGTCATTGCCGGGAATGGTGTCTATGAACAAGCCCAGGAACTTGGGTTAAAAGTGCGTGTTATCGAGTCTGACGGTACGGAATTAATCGCTATTAAGAGAACCGACCTATCAACAAAAGATGAAAAGAGGAAGCTGTTGGCATTGGCTGACAATCGTGCTTCCGATTCCTCCCAATTCAATTTTGCCGCTATTGTAGAAGATTTCTGCTTGGAAGAACTCAATGATTGGAATATGGACCTACCATTTGATGAAATTCCTACCGATATTGAGGGTTTCTTTGAAGGTGCTGATAAGGCAGAGCATAAAAAGAAAGTATTGGTTTGTCCATATTGTAACAAAGAGATAGAGGTATGATTCTTTACCTTGCTGGATATAAGCCATGTGCCAGAAGATGGTGCATGGATACATCGGATATATATCTTCTTAGTTCCTTTTGGGAACACAAATCCGGCAGATATGGCAGTTATGTGCTCCAAGAAAAGCATATTCTTGATAGTGGCGCTTTTTCTGCCTTTTCTGGAAATAATAATGGATTTGACTGGGATAGCTATGTAAGAAAGTATGCTGATTTCATTCTCAAAAATAATATCCAAAAGTTTTTTGAACTTGATATTGATGTTGTTGTCGGGTTGCGTAAGGTTGAATATTACCGTCGTTACTTGGAAGACAAGACAGGGCGGAAACCTATTCCCGTGTGGCATGCTTCAAGAAAAAGGGATTATTTTCTACGTATGTGTGAAGAATATCCTTATGTGGCTATCGGTACGACTTCCGCAATGGAAGAAGGTAGAAGAATCAGACAGAATCCTATGATTCTGAAATGGTTTATAGACCAGGCCCATAGTGCCGGTATCCGTATTCATGGGCTTGGCTTTACAAGTTCCAAGTATCTTCCATACCTTAAGTTTGATAGTGTTGATAGTACGACATGGCTATCCGGTGCCCGATATGGACAGATATATAAGTTTGATAACGGTCAGATGCAATGCTACGATCCGCCAAAAGGGATGAGAGCTAGGCATCATGATTTGGTGAATAGACATAATTTTAATGAATGGATAAAATTTCAAAAGTATGCAGAAGAGTTCTTATGAAAAGAAAATCCTCCTATATTCAGGGGGCATGGATAGCTGGCTTATAGACAAGATTTGGAAGCCTGATGTGAAATTATACGTGGATATGGGCACAAAGTATTCACAAGAGGAAATAAAGCGCCTTCCTGCTGATGTTGTAGTGGAGAAACTAGACCTTTCCAAGTGGGAACGGGAAGATAAGATAATTCCGTTGCGGAATATGTACCTTATCGGGATTGCCACTAATTATGGGAATGAAATTTGTTTAGGTGCTACGGCCGGGGACCGGGTGCTTGACAAATCTCCGGTATTTGCTGATATCTATGAGCAGTTATTGGACTATCTTTATCAGAAACAGCATTGGACGGAAGAAAGGAAAATCAAAATAAATCTGGATTTCAAGCGATACACAAAGGCTGAACTCGTTAGGGCTTTTGTTGCGCAAGGTGGCGATATGGATGAGGCCTTTGCTTCATCGTTCAGTTGTTATACTCCGGAGCATGGGAAAGAATGTTGGAGTTGTAAACCGTGTTTCCGCAAGTTTATAGCCTTTGCCCTGAATGGCTATCCTTTTACTGAAGATATTATAGATAGGAATGTATCTTACATCAGAAAAGAAATTCTTCCTTTGATAGAATCCGGAACTTATGGTCGGAAACAAGAAGAAGATGAAATAATGCAGGTATTGTCATTTTATAAATAGTTATTATGTACACAGTTAGAAAACGTATTGAAATATCAGCTTCACATAGTTTGAAGTTGTCTTATGAGAGCAAATGTGAGAATTTACATGGGCATAATTGGATAATCGTGGTTTGGTGTCGGGCAAAACAGTTGAATGATGATGGTATGGTTGTAGATTTTACTCACATAAAACAAAAGATTCAGGAACAGTTGGACCACCGTAACTTAAATGAAGTGCTTTCATTTAATACGACAGCGGAGAATATGGCAAGATGGATTTGTGAACAAGTCCCGGCTTGTTTTAAAGTAATGGTGCAGGAGTCGGAAAACAATATAGCATGGTATGAAAAAGGTAAATGAAATATTCTACAGCATACAGGGGGAAGGTTATCATACCGGAACCCCGGCTGTTTTTGTCCGTTTCTCCGGATGTAATTTGAAATGTCCTTTCTGTGATACGCAGCATGAAGACGGTATTTTGATGTCCGATGAGGAAATCTTGTCGGAAGTAGGGAAATATCCGGCAGTGATGGTCATACTGACGGGCGGAGAACCTTCGCTTTGGATTGATAGGGAGTTTGTAGACCGTCTGCATCGGATAGGTAAATATGTCTGTATAGAAACTAACGGGACGCGCTCCTTACCGAATAATATAGATTGGGTAACTTGCTCACCGAAAGAAGGAAGTAATGCTATTGTTGTTAATCCTCATGAAATAAAAGTAGTCTATACTGGGCAGGATTTATCAACCTATGAAGAAATGACAGCAGCTGTATATTATTTACAGCCATGCTCTTGTCAGAATACAGAAGAAGTTATTGATTATATTAAAAAGCATCCCAAATGGAAACTAAGCTTACAGACCCAAAAGATATTGAATGTGCGATAAGAAATATCCTTTCGTACATTGGTGAGAATCCTAATCGAGAAGGACTTGTTGGCACTCCGGATCGTATTTTAAGGATGTGGCAAGAGATATTTCGTGGATATGACCCTGAACAAAAGCCAAAGATTACTGTATTCCCGAATGGCAAGGATGGTTTATCTTGTGGTAGTGTTGTGTCTGATTCCGGTACATATTATTCTATGTGCGAACATCACATGATGCCTTTCTTTGGTAAGTATTGGTTTGCATATATCCCTAATCCTAAAGGAAAGATTCTTGGCATTTCCAAAGTGGCCCGTGTGGTAGATTACTGCGCTGCCCGCTTACAGATACAAGAAAGATTGGCGCAAGATATTGTTGATATGATAAGGAATGCACTTGGTGATGAATATCCACCTTTAGCTATAGGTGTAGTATTGGAGGGAGAACACTTGTGTAAAACCATGCGTGGGGTAAAAAAACAGGGAAAAATGCGTTCTTCTTTCTATTTTGATAATGGAGGCTTACCCGAATTAAAGGATGAGTTGTCTCAATTTGTCAGTTTTGGTTAGTTATTGGTTATGACAGAAAAGAAGAATTCAGCAGAAAAAAAGAAAAGAGGACGTAAATCGGATTACAAAGAAGAGTATTCCGACCAAGTTCTTAAACTCTGTCTGCTTGGTGCGACAGATAAAGAAATTGCTGAATTCTTCTCTGTTTCAGAACAGACAATCAATAGTTGGAAAAAGAAATATCCTGAATTTCTTGAGTCCTTAAAAAAAGGAAAGAATTTGGCTGATGCCAATGTAGCTTCTCGCTTGTATAATCGTGCTATTGGTTACTCATGTAAAGCAACTAAATTCGCTACATCTGACGGGCGTATAACTGACCAAAAGGAGTATATAGAACATTATCCACCGGACACAACGGCTGCAATATTTTGGTTGAAGAACCGACAGCCGGAAAAATGGCGCGACCGTAAAGAAGTTGATACCAATGTGAATTTAGGTGATGAACTTGAAAGTATGACCGATGAACAGTTAATAGCTATAATACGTGGCGAACAAGAGTAAAAGCAACCGGGAAATTCTTATAAAGCGTGCGAAGGCAGTAACAATTCTTCGCAAGCGGGAAGCTCAGAAAGATTTCTGGGCTTTCTGTTTATACTATGACCCGAAGTTTTTTGCAAAGCGTTTATTCTTGAAGAAAGTTGCAGAAGCTTTTATGCGTGTATATGAGTCATACTCTGCCGGCATAATCTATCGCCTTGCAGTAAGTATGCCGCCACGTGCAGGAAAGTCTTATATTTCATCTTTGTTTATCGCATGGATGCTTGGGCATTTTCCGGAAGAATCAGTTATGCGTAACTGTTGTTCTGATACATTGTATAATAAACTTTCCTATGATGCCCGTGATATTGTGAAGTCCAAACGTTTTCATGAGATATTTCCGGATATTCATCTTAAAGGTGATAAACAGAATGTGAAGAGCTGGAATGTTGAGGGAGCCCGTCAGGTTTCTTATTTTGGCGGTGGTGTTGGTGGAACTGTTATCGGTTTTGGTGCGTCCATGCTCGCCATGACGGACGACTTGTACAAGAGCTTGGAAGATGCCTTATCTGATAATAATAATGAAAAAGTATGGTCATGGAAACAAGGTACGCATGATTCTCGTATAGAGGGTAACTGTTGTCTTATTGACATTGGTACACGCTGGTCTGCCAATGATGTACTTGGGCGTTTGGAAGAAGCAGGGAAATATAATGAAATCATCCGTATTGCTGCTCTTGATGAAAACGAACGGTCCTTCTGTGAAGATGTACACACGACCGAATATTACCTTGAATTGCGCTCGGAGACAGACGAAAGTATTTGGATGGCCGAGTATATGCAGGAGCCATTCGAAGCAAAAGGTTTACTATTTCCGAAGTCTTCCCTTATGCGCTTTAAACTCGCCGATATTGCAGGTAAAAGACCCGATGGCACTATTGGCGCTTGTGATACTGCGGATAAAGGTGATGATGATTTCTGTGCACCATTCGCAAAGGTATTCGGACCGAAATACTTTATCACAGATGTATTATTTACCAAAGACCCGGTTGAGGTTACGGAGCCACGCTTGGCACAAATGGTAATAGATACCGAATGCGACCAGTTACGTATCGAGTCAAATAATGGTGGGCGTATATTCGCTATCAATGTGCGTAAACTTGTTACCACGAAAAGAAAGTCCTGTCTTATCCAAGCGCGTCCTACTACTCAGCATAAAGAAACTCGTATTCTGATGAAAGCCGGCTGGATAAAAAAGCATTGCGCATTTCTTGATGAAACAGAATACACTAAAGGCTCTGACTACGGACGCTTTATGAAAGCTCTTACAAACTATAAGCGTGAGGGGGATAATGCTCATGATGATGCACCGGACGGATGCACCATTCTTGCAGAGTTTGCCGAGTCAATCGGACTGAATTTCAAAAAATCAACACGCAAAGTAGGACGCGGATAAAATTACTACATAAAGAATGTTGTGATTATATCCCCAATAAACCATAATAATAGATTTTCTCTACTTTGTTCTTGATATAAGAACCATTTGATTGTATTGGTTATTCTTTTAAGTCTTTTCATATTCTTCTTTTTTGAAGAATAGAGTTTTTGTATGTATGGCAGGGGATTTATAGTTGAGGTGAAATACAATAGGGGGATATATTTTAAGAGAAAAGTATATGCCAGGAATATCCGAAATATTGAGTAATGACGACTTTTCTCGAATAGTCAGTGATTTATGTGTAGATACCATAGAAGATAGAGACCCCAAAGAATATTTGGAGGAATATAACGGAGGACGCCACCGTCGTAAAACTTCAGTAGGTTTTCGTGAACCTAAAAAAGTGGCTGTATATTCAGATACAGAGTTTGAAACAGACCCAAATACTGGCGAAGAAAAAGCAAAACGTTTGGAAGATAAGACTGTGCCGGTTGCTAAGATTGTAACTAATATCCCAAAGAAGATAGTACGTACAGCAGCAGCTTTTTTGTTCGGTGGGGATATGATTGTATCGGCAGATAATATGGATGATGATAGCTTGCAAGACTTCAAGCAGGTATTTGTCCGCAAGCTTAAGATGAAATCAGTCTTTATGAGATTTGCTCGTATTGTACTATCTGAAACCAAAGGGGCGATTGTCTTTTATCCTGTAACGAAAAGCAATATTAAGGGAACGGATAAGGATGGAAATCCTGTCTTTAAAAAAGAAGTCGTATTAAAAGCCAAAATATTATCAACACCAAAGGATGATAATGTAACCAATGAATTTTACCCGCATTTTGACGATGATGATGATATGGATGGCTTCATTCATAAATACACAGCTATGGTTAATGGCAGAAGCTGTGAATGCGTGAAGATTTATACCGCTAATGAGATTATAACCGGAATCAATGATGGGCAGTGGGTTATAACAAAGGATAAGAATCTATTCGGGAAAATTCCAGTTGTCTATGCTGAGGTAGACCAACCGGACTGGGAAGATGTAGCAGTTCTTATGGATGCGTATGAAATGCGCCTTTCTCGAATGTCAGATACTAATGACTATTTTGGAGACCCTATGCTAAAGACTTACGGCCAGACCAATTTACCTTCAAAGGAAACGGTGGGAAAGGAGTTGAATTTCTCCATGGAAGTGGACCCGGATACCGGAACTGCTTATCATGGTGATGCAGAATATTTATCCTGGCAGCAGTCTATTGATTCTCAGAAAGAGGAAATCGCAAACGAAAGGCATGAGATATTTTCCGGTGCTTCTTGCCCTGACCTCTCCTTTGACAACCTTATCGGTATAGGTGATTTATCCGGAGTGGCTCGTGAGTTTATGACTATTGACGCAAAGATAAAAGCTACGGAACAGATGGAAATATTCGGTCCGGTGGTACAGCGTTGTGTGGCAATCGTGCAGGCTGGTATGGCTCGTATTTCCCATATCAAAAACGCTGGCGCAATAGAGGGAAATTATTTCGAGGTGAAGTTCGGTTCAATCTTGCCCAAGAACCTTACGGAAATTTTGCAGAACTTGGCTATTGCAAACGGTAATAAGCCTATCAATTCGCAAGAGACCATTACTGCAGAATCTCCTTATACAAAGAATGCCAAACAAGAGATTGCAACCATGAAGAAAGAAGAAAAAGAAATGGCACAAAACAGCAATCCTTTTGGTGCTACATTTTCTGCTAATCCAGATGAATGATGAAACGTAAAGGGCTTTCCTTTTATGATAGTCAGCATTTGCAAAAAATGTTGGTGCAGCAAAATGATATAACAGCTATCTTTAATCGTTTTATTGCTGCTATTTCCCCTTATCTTCAACAATGGGCAGATAAGGGGAAAGATAGTGTATGGGTAAGAAACCAGTCAATAGAAAAACGTATTGATAGGGAGTTGGTAAAGTTACAATCTGACCTACTTGCCAATATTACTCAATTTCAAATGGACGCATGGAAACGTTCTGAACTAAAGAATGATGATTTTATTTCAAGGTATATTGAGGGATTGGCTATCAATACAGCTATAAAAGAAGGGCTGTTTGCTCATAATGCCAAAGCTATGTTGCAGCTAAAAAAAGGTATGGATATTAGGGGAAATGCCTTATCTGACCGTGTGTGGAATATTGCGGAGCTGGCAAAAGAGCAACTGGAGTATTATCTTGCATCCGGAGTATCGGTAGGCCGTAATGCCGGGCAGATAGGCCGGGATGTGCGCCAACTTCTTAAAGAGCCGGACAAACGTTTTAGGCGTGTGCGTGATGCAAATGGGAAACTGATTTTATCTCAGCCTATGAAGAATTATCATCCGGGCCAAGGTGTGTACCGTAGTGCAAGCATGAACGCATTGCGATTATCCTCTACGACAACCAATATGGCTTATCGTGCAGCAGATTATGAACGATGGAATGGTCAGGACTTTGTTTTGGGCATAGAGATAAGACGGTCTGATAGTAATCGAGGAACGTGTGCACTTTGTGATTCAATGGTTGGCAAATATCCGAAAACATTTAAATTCACAGGGTTTCATCCATTTTGCATTTGTTATGCGACTCCAATAGTTATGGAACCGGAAGATTTGGCCGAGTATTTGGTAAATGATACGATACCGGAAGAACTTGTTGTGAAAGATATACCTCAATCGGCTAAAGCTTGGGTAAACAAGAACCTTGAAAGGGCTAAAGGATGGAGCAATGAACCCTATTTTATTCGTGATAACCGGCAGTTCTTTGGAGAGTTGAAAACCAATATTTATACATTGGAAGAAAAGAAGTTTACCCGCACAAGAAGCACATCTGTATCGATGCAGCGTGCTATTGATTTTCTTTCAAAGGAATATCCGAATATTTCTAATACAAGGTTGGCCGCTATACATCATTATACTAAAGCCGGAGGCAACTATCGACAGTTAAATAAGCAGTTGTATAATGAGAACCTTAGCGAGTTTAATAAAGCTGCCGCAACATTAATTCGTGAAGGGTTGAATTTGTTGCCAACATTTAAAGGCATTACGTATCGTGGTACTATAATAAAGCGAAAGGAATACGAAGCTTTGTATAAGGATAAAAAAGAGGTTTCCCACAAGATATTTACATCATGTAGCAAATCTCCGGAAATAGCTGATATGTTTGCGAGTTATCGCCCTTTGAAAAGAAATGAAGTGAGCATAGTTTTTAGGATTCAGGGTAAAAATGGAAAGGATATATCGAAAATCTCGGAATTTAACGGTAAATTTGTAGAAAAGAATCAATATGAAATACTTTTTGCCACTGATACAAGATTTGAGATAATATCGATATCGGAGCAGGAAGATAAGATTAATATTAAATTGAAAGAGCTATGAGCAAGGAACCGAAAGTACCGGAAGTTACAGATGAGCTTCGCCAATATTGGAAAGAAAGATCAGAAAAGATTCTCAGAAATTACGAAGCTGGGAAGTATGATGAGAACGATGAAGTAATGATGGCTTCCGTCAAGTGGGCAAGGTTAAGCATGGAGGAAAAAGAAGAGGGATATAAAAAGTATTATTTCTTGGGTGACCGTATGCAGGCAGAGCAGGATGCCATGTGCGGATATGATGACGAAGACGATGAAGATTAGTATTTAAAGTTTATTTGAATATAGGCTATCCGGGTGCGGGTAGCCTTTTTTATGGTAAAAATCCTGCTCCAATATATTTTAAAGCAAAAAGACTATGGAAATTTTAGTTGCAATTAAAAAAGCTTTAAAGAAAGCAGGTGTTCCAGAGAAATATGCTGCAAAGGTAAAAGCCTTATTTAATATTGAGAGCGAGGAAAATCTGGAAAACTATGTCTCTCTTTTTAAGGATAACATTCTTCCGGATTTGGAAGCAAGCGAGCAGAACAATCAGAATGTTGCCAATAATGCTATTGCTGAATATGAAAAGAAGCATGGTCTGAAAGATGGCAAGCCTATAGAGGGAAAGGGCAAAAAAGGGAAGAAAAACAAAACGGTCGTTGACGACGATGACGATGATGTAGATGATGATTTGGATGATCTTCCGCCTGCTTTCAAAAAGATGATTCAAGCCCAGCAAAAGCAAATCCAGACCTTAACGGATAATATTTCCACCTTAACAAAAACCGTTTCCGATTCCGGCAAAAACGCGTCTGCTAAGGCATTGTTTGATACAGCCAAGTTGCCGGAAAAATGGTTTAAGCGTATTGATGTAAATTCCGAAACATCTGTAGAAGACCAAATTAAGGAGCTTCAAGAAGAATATAAGGAAATTCGCCAAAGCGCAATATCCGATGAAGTGGATGCAGGCAATTATCGCCCGTATGTAGCACAGCCCAAAGACCGGACAGAAAAGGAATGGTTGGAAATCATGAATAAAGATGAGGGTACTGGGGATTCCAACGGGGTTGCCAGTCTCGGTATTGATTAATAATTAATCCATTGTAGCTATGTTTTTTAAGAAAGAAAAAGAATTTCAGTACCATCCTGCGGTCATAAAAATGCTCGAGGATGTTGTCGGTGGCGGTACCATTGTTCGCGCTGATTTAAGAACTGCGATTTTTGATGGTATGCCATTGGACGAATTGCCGCCATATTGTGTTGTCGGCAAAGATGAAAATGGAGGGTATCGTGTAATCAAGACTGCTTTGGTTACAGAAGCCTTGGAAGCAGAGGGAACGACAGTAAAAGTCAATAAAAGCCATCTGTTCGCTGTTGGGGATTTTGTTACTGTTGGAGGGGACTTGAAAGGTGCATCCGATAGAATTACAGCCATAGATAAGAGTAATGCCGGATATGATGTTATTACTCTTGAAGCCAATATTGGCGCAGCAAAGGTAGGTCAAGTATTGGTCGGGGTAAAAGAGAAGACTACGGCAGGAAAGGCAACCCTTGTTACAAGTTCATCTGAGTTGGTGATAACCTTGTCAAAAGTTGATTTGACTGTTGCTAACCAATCATGCGGCTTAATGGTGCGTGGAACCATTAGTGAAGGTAATATGCCCTTCCCTATCGATGCAGGCTTGAAGGCTTTGATGCCGTTAATCAGATTCGTAAACAAGAAATCATAATTGATTTATGGAAAGAAGTTTAATTAAACAAGTAAACAAGAAAAACATGAGCGCCCGTTTAAACTCGCGCCATGTAAAACCAATGTATTACCCTAATTTCTTTACTCCCAAAAGAGTTACAAGCTTGAAATTTGAAACATTGGTTGGAGAGAAAGGTGCTCCGGTAATTGCCGATGTCGTTTCTTTTGATTCTTCCGCTCCGGAGAAGACGCGGGAAGTAATCAGCAAAATGTCCGGTGATATTCCAAAAACGGCCGTAAAGCGTGGCATGAACGAAAGCGACTATCAGGAATATAAGAATCTGGAACGTGATGCGCAAGGAGATGCAGAGCAAATGGAGTTGTTGAATCTTTCTTTCAAAGATCAGGATTTTGTGTATAATGCAGTGCGTGGCCGTATGGAGTGGTGGGCTATGCAGTTTATGAGCCGTGCAGGTTTCAACTTGTCAGCAAAGAATAATAATGGTATTGTAACCACTGAATTTGTAGGTTGTGGTATGCCGGCAGATAACAGAAAGAAATCTTCAGCAGACTGGGCTGATGCAGCAAAAGCTGATGGTTTGCAGGATATTGAAGATGTCCTTTCTGCAGCAAATGCCAAGGGGGTAAGTCTGCGATACATCATTATGCTGACGTCTGATTTTACTCTATTGAAGAAGCAGAAATCAACTTTGGATAAGATTAAGGGCTGGATTAACCAGACATCGAAACTCGTTATCACCAAGAAGGTTATTAACGAGTATTTGGCTGAACAAGAATATCCGGCACAGATTATCACTATCAATCCGGCTGTGCGTATTGAAGATGCAAACCACAAACGTACTACTGTTTGCCCATGGAAGAAGCACCGTATCTGCTTCCTTGAGGATTTGAATGTTGGTAATATCCAGCACGGTCCTATTATGGCTGAAAATTCGGAGTCTTTGAAGAAGAAAGCAATCATGGTAAAGAAAGACTTTATCTTGGTTACAAAATTCTCTACTGAAGAGCCGTTCAAGGAGTGGACCAAGGCTGAAGCTAATGCCATTCCTGTAGTCAATGACCCGGAAGCTATGTATATCTTGCAGGCTGACGGTAAGGAATGGCCGTCAGACGAAGCAACAGAAGGTACGGATAATATTCCTGCTAAGTTCTTGGGTCAGGAAGTGGAGGATGAAAACTTAGAACCGGGTGACGAAGAATAATACAGTTATGGCAACAATCAGAGAAACGATACTGGAATATCCCTCTATTGGAGATATGGAAGGCTTCTTGGAAAAGGTAGTATTTGTAAAGCGTGGTATTAATCCCGAAGAACAATGTACTACTGATAATATAAAGCAAGTTGGTCTATGTGTCGCTGATACGTATGCCATGCTGATAAATTCTCCGGATTTCACGGAAAACAAGTTATCTATCTCTCATCCCCGCTCTTACTATATACAGACTGCAAAGCAGTTATATATTGAGAACGGGGAGCCTGAAAAGGCTGCCAAATTAGGAAAGAAAATCATTATTAGGGGAAGGGCAAGGAACGCATGGTAACTAGATATCCTCATACTGCCTTGATAACTTATGAAATTAGCGGAAAATTAGTCAATGGTGAGTGGGTTGATGGAGAAACAAAAACTCTGTCAGTAAAGGGGAGATATGATTCCGTTAGTGACGGGCGTATAGTTATGAAGAAAAACAGCCTTGGCGACGAAAAGCAAGTACATGGCTATTTCTATACTAAAGTCCGTCCTGATATTGATGTTAAATATTTGCGTTTACAAGTTCCTTCTCTTAATGTTGATGTGGATATAATTTGCTGGGAACCGTATCAATCCCATTCAATTATAAATGTATGAAATCAGGACTAACGCCTTTGTTTTCGGATGCGGATATAGACCGCTGGTTTGACAAATTCCAAGAACGAGTAGAAGAAAGGATTTTTAAATTACTTTCTGCTGCCGGAGAAAAATTTGTAGAAGTGGCCCGTAAATCGGGTAACTATACAGACCGCACAGGCAATCTTCGTTCTTCTGTAGGCTATATAATAGCTATGGATGGAGAAACCGTTTCTGAAAACTTTGAGAAAAGCGGTAAAGGGAATGACGGTGATACTGGTATTTCCAAAGCCAGACAGTTGGCCGAAGATATTTCTTTGGCTTATCAAGGCAGTTACGTACTGATTGGTGTTGCCGGTATGGAATATGCGGTTCATGTTGAAGCCAAAGGAAAAGATGTGGCTACTACGGGATATATCCAATGTCAGGAGTATTTGCGTAAGGCATTGATTAGGGTATTTGAAAAAATATAGTTTATGGATGAATTTGATGTAATAGATTTCGTATATGAAGCGATAGAAGCTGCCGGTACTGGAATTGCCATATATAAAGACAAATCTGAGGCTGGTGTTAAGGACGAACATATCGTAATTAATCATCTATCATTAACGGAGTTGGATTTCATTAATAAAATCCCTGTAAATGTGAATGTGTTTGTTCCTTTGAAGCATAATGGAATGTATCAGCGTCAACGTATGAAAGAGTTAAAACGTATGGTGCGTAAGGCTCTTGCTTCGATAAATAGTGATGATGGCAATTGTAGAGAAATAGAGGATTTCCTAAGTATTCCGATACCGGATTTAAAAGAGGGATTTATGTGTACTAATATTCGATTTAATGTAAAAGTGGATAATTGATTATGGCAGAAACAAAAACGGTAAGGCCTATTGCTATGGGCGTAGGCGCGATTAGAATTGCAGATGTTGGTGATGGAGTGCCGGGAACGGATTTTACCACACTTCCCTTACCCACCAAAAGTAGTGTTGCTTTCAACTTTGCAGACCCTAAGGAAGTGAAGATAGATATTGAAGGCAGTACCGAACCATTATATGTGGAATTTGTAAAAGATACCACTGATTATATTGAGTTCTCTATTCCTACTCCAAGTAATGATACAATAGCATTGCTTGCCGGTGGAACCGTTAACAAAGGGGAAGAATTATCTCCAAAGGATGTTTGGAATAAGCCTACGGATATTCCGTCAATCAATAAGACATTCCAATGCGAAACATTGCCCAAAAAAGGAAAGAAAGTAGTCTATACTGTTGTCAATGGTAAGATAGCAGCTAAGATTTCACAGGCTCCGGGCGCAGAACAGGCAGAGTTGTTATTGGTTCGTGTGTACGTACAGGCAGCTATTACAGAAAAAGGGGAAAACAAAACTGCCTTTATGCGTGAAGTTACTGATGCGGCGCCTAAAGCTAAGGCGGCCAAAACCGCATCCAAGTAATAACTATGGTTCTATATAGCTCAGTCGGCAGAGCGCATTGTATAATGAGGTCGGCGGTTCGAGTCCGCCTATAGAAACAAACTTTTGATGGATAGGGGCGAAACAATTCTATAATAGTCGCGAATATTATGGAGTTTTCCCGGAAGTACAACGGGATAGCCCCTTTGGATAAATTTATGAGCATAAAGAATTTGTTTAAATTGGAGTCGGCTTCCATAACGGAGCAACCAGTCAAGATACCATTTGATTTTAGCGAGAGAAAATCTATTCCGGCAGGAAAGGAAGTCGGGGATAGTATAGTCATACGTCCGATAACGGTTAGGACATGGTTTAAGTTGCGACCTCTTTTGCTTGAAATAGAACCGGCAGACTTTGATAAGATGATTGTCAAGTCTGATGAGCCGACTAGTGATTTTCCGGTTATGATGGATAAGTATGGAGAGCTGCTTCTTGATATTGTATGTTTGGGCATTCATAATAAGCCGTCGGAGCCACCGGCATGGTTTCGCAATGTTCTTATAGATAATTCCACATGGGAAGATATACGAATACTTCTCAATGCCATATTCTTTAGAATAGGTTACTTCCCTTTTTGCGACTCTATCACGATGCTTCAGAACGTGAGCCCATTGGGAGAGACGGAGATAATAGCCGCTCAGAAGAATCTGCAAAGTTGGCAGGATACAGTCAAGCAAGATTCTTAGTTATAGTGCATGATTCGTTAGGATTGACTTATAAGGAAACAATGGAAAGCAGTTATTCCTTGATTGAAATAATGATGCAGGAATATGCTTCTGTGATGAAAGAAAGAAACCGGACAGTTGATGAAGATGGAGAAACCGAAGGTGTGGATTATGAATGGGTTGAGTTACCAAGTTTTGATGATCCGACAAAAACAATTCGGATGAAGAGGTACTATGATATTGAAGGCGCAAAAGCGAAATAATGCCTGTTTTTATATATTACAATGTTGAAACATTGTTTCATGTCTTGTTTTTAGAGGTTGATGCCCCGTGTCTGTGAAGATATGGGGCTTTCTTATATTTTAAAAATAAATGAATTATGGGTATTCAGAATAAAGATGGTGCATTATATTTTGCTACAGGCATAGATAATACCGGACTTTATAAAAGTCGTCGGGAAGCTATTGGTATAATAAAGGCGATGGCTGATGAAATTACATCGTTTGATGTGTTCGGAGGTATCGGTATCAGTGCAGGGATAGCCTTTGCTCGTGCGGCCAAAGAATCATACGATTTTGAAAAACGTTTTCAGAAAGCCATGCTTGAAGTTGCTACTCTTTCTAAAGAGGTAGACGGTAGTTTGACAGAATACATGAATCGTGTTCTGGATATGATTCGTGATATTCCTATTGCCGGTGATGAAGCGGCTAAAGCATTGTATCAAATCGTGTCTGCCGGTCATGATGGAGCAAATGGTATGAAAATTTTAGAGGTATCCGCTAAGGCGGCTACCGGCGGTCTGACTGAAACGGCAACGGCTGCTGATGCCATTACTACTATTTTGAATGCTTACGGTATGCAGGCAGATAAAGCAAAATCCGTGTCCGATAAGCTATTTACTACGGTTCGTTTAGGTAAGACCACGTTTGGGGAACTTGGCACAAGTATTGCCCAAGCAGCACCGATTGCTGCTTCATTTGGCATAAGCCTTGATGATGTACTGGCTGCTGTGGCTACTATAACTAAGCAAGGTGTACCGACATCGGAAGCCATGACAAAGATACGTGCTGCTATACTTGGTACAGCTAACCAGCTCGGAGATGCAGCTTTCCAAGGCCGTACATTCCAAGAAGCATTACAGTTGATTTACGATAAAGCTGATGGTTCTGCAACCAAGATGAAAGAGTTGCTTGGTACTGATGAAGCATTGCAAGCTGCATTGGCTCTTACCGGAAAGAATGCCAAGGGAGCTTCTAAGGATTTGGCGGAGTTGGGAAATTCCGCTGGAGCTGCGGAAACTGCTTTTAAAAAGATGAATGATAGTACTGAAAATCAGTTGGTACTTCTTCGTAATAATATAACTGCGGCACTCCGGCCAATGGGCGAGGAAATAATGAAGCAAGTTGCCGATATTGCTGAAAGTTTCAATAATGCGTTTTCTAATGGGGATTTGGTAAACACATTATCTACCTTGCAAGATTTGTTGGTAGTAGGTGCTACAGCGTGGGGAAGCTATCGTGTTGCGGTATTGCTCGCTGCGCAAGCTGAGTTGTATCAACAAGGATTGGCTAAAGGGTGGACCCTATCGATGCAACTTCAAGCAAACTGGCTTAATATAGTCAGTAAGGCAAAGGAAATACTTGCCATGAAAACAAAAGCATTGAATGCTATAATGGCTAAAAGTCCTTATGTGCTTATTGCAACAGCCATAACAGCTTTGGGATATGCTATATATAAGCATATAACATACGTTAGTGAAGCAGAGAAGGCAAATAGGAAATTAAATGAGTCTTATAATGAGTGTATAGCATTACAGTTGAAAGAGAAAAGAGAACTGGATGATGTATTTTCGGCATTGGCTCGCGCTAAGGAAGGGACAGAAGAAAGAAGGAAAGTGATAAACCTGATAAACGGACAGTATGGAAGTTATCTTAGTAATATGCTTACTGAAAAATCTTCTGCAGAAGAAATTAAGAGTGCTTATGACCGTATAAATGCTTCATTGAAAGAAAAGATTGCCTTACAGATACAAAACCAAGCTACCGATGAAATCGCTACATCTGGAGTAAAGAAGCAGGCTGATGAGTTGGAGAATTTACGTAAGGGGCTTTCACAATATTCAAACAACGATGGATTAGTAGAATTGACAGTTCAGAATATTGTAGATAAGGTGACAGAAGCTCAACGAGCCGGAACGGGAAACATGAAAGTTTTGTATGATACACAAAGAGAGCTGTTGAAAGGCATTGCTAGTGGCAATAGGCAGTTAAGTGATGAGGTTGTGGATGCTTTGGATGAATATATCAGAAGCGTTTATTCGACCGAATATAATATCTATCAAGTAAAAAAGAGATTTGCTCCGTTTATCAAAGGTCTGACTTCTGTCAATACTGGTACGACCACTACGACTACTACGACAACCGGCACAACTGTGGTTAATACAGAACCGGATAAAAAAGATTATAAAGGCGATATTGAGAATGCAAAAAAAGAACAGGGAAAACTGTTTGAACAATTTTCAATGGATTTGCAACAGATGAGAATTGATGCAATGGAAGAAGGAGAAGAAAAGTATCAAGCTCAGCGCCGTTTGGATTTTCAGAAAGAGTTGTTTTCGATAAAAGAATATGGAGAAGCTTTGATAAAGGCTCAACAAGAAATCGAAAAAAAACAATGGGAGGAAAGGAATAAAGGTAAGAAGAATAATGAAAAGGGAGTTTTCAAGCCTACAACTACATCCATAGAGCAGTTACCACAAGAGCAGAAAGACTTATTGAGTAATATGTATTCTGAAGCTCAAGTTAAGAATCTGATGAATGAAGAAAAAATACTCAAGGAAAAATACGATGCCCTTATTGCCCAACTTGATGATTATAAGAGCCGCGAATACACTATAACCAAAGAATGGGATGAAAAGATTGCTCAAGCAGCAGGAAATGAGGAATTGGTAGATAAACTAACCAAAGGCAAAGAAAAAGCCTTGAACGAGTTAAATGCACAGATGTTGATACAGTCGGATGAATGGGTAAAATTGTTCGGTGATTTAGATAACCTTACCATTTCCGAAATAGAAAATCTTATTCAGATAATCAAGTCGAAAGCTAAAGATTTGAAGCTGGACCCTATTAACCTGGATAAGGTCTTGGAAAAGCTGAAAGATGCGGAGAATGAAATCAAATCCCGTAACCCGTTCCGTAGCTTGGTTAGTCATATAAAAGAATATCAGCAAGAGGCTGATAAGACTAAAAAGAAAGCATCCTTAAAAGAAATATTTGGTGATACTTCCGAAGTGCTTGGAATGGTGAACGAATGTTTTGATTCGGTCATAGGTGGTTTAAAGAATATGGGGTTAGCAGGGGATGAAGAAACCCAAAAGTTACTTGGAAGTATATCCAATATGGTTGGGTCGGCAGGTAAATTGGCCGATGGTATCGCTTCCATGAATCCGGCTACTATGATTTCAGGTGCCGTTGGGCTTATATCTTCTGCATTTGATGTCTTTGACCGAAGAAGTCGTAAGGCTAATCGGGCAATTAAACAACATCAAGAGAATGTGAAAAACTTGGAAAAGCAATATCGGCAGTTGGAACGTGAAACCGCCAAAGCTATCGGCAGTGAGAAATATAGCAAGCAGATAGAGCAGGTAAATAACTTGTATCAAAAGATAGCGGAAACTGAGGGTATGATAGCTGCAGAGCAAAGCAAAAGGTCTAAAAAACGTGACGACGGAAAGATTGCTGATTGGGAAAGCCAAATAGAGGATTATAGGGATAAGATAGAAGAACTCAGGCAGGGAATTATAGATGAATTATCAACGACTGATTTGTATTCATTTTCCAATGATATGGCTTCGAGTATTGTCGACGGATTATGTAATGGTCTTGATAACGGCAAAGAAGCTATACAAGAAAAGATAAATGACTTAATGAAGAGTATCATATCTAAGCAACTGGACGTTTTTGTAATCCAAAAATCGATGTCCGATATGTTTCAAAAAATGGCAGATGCTTTTAATGAAAACAGTGCCGGCGGTTTTGAACTTACCAATTGGGAAATAGACCAAATTGTTTCAGCAGGTCAGCAGGGAAAAGAACAGATATTGGGACAGTTGGGGCGTTATCAGGAGTTGTTGAAGAAGTTGGGACTTGTAAATAGCGAAGTTGAAGATGAAATAGAGAATGGCGTTACTGGTGAACTGCAGGCTGCGGTAACTGAGGGGACTGCTTCCCAGCTTGTAGGTCTATGGAATATGTCTGCTTTAGATATACGTTCTTTGCTTAATTTGAGCCATGAGCATTTTATAGAATGCCGGAAGCAGCTTGCCAATATAGCTAATATTTATGTGCAGATTGTTGAAATAAACAATAATACAAAAGCAACGGCAGATAATACCGAAACTCTTGTTGAAGAACTGAAAACGGGTATTAAATCATTAGAAACAAAGCTTGATGAAATAAGAAAAAACACTAAAAACTATAATGGTAGAGGATAGTATGGAACTGAAAGAACGAATTGCATTATTAGCGGGTGCTGCTGGAGCCTGCAGTGAAGGGTTACAAGAATTAGCAGCTACAAAGTCTAGGGTTGATATGCTCAGATGCTTTTTTGATAATATTAAGTTTTGCCTTTCAAGACACACTCCGTCAAGTGTATTTCTTCGCTCTAATTTTGGAGATATGATGCACGGACAAGGATTGTATGCCGATGAAACAGTAAATGTGAAAAACCAAAAGGAAATAGCCTTTGTAGGGAAGTGTTATGCCGTAGTGGAAATAACAGAACGAATGATGTGCCGAATATGGGCTGCTGATAGCACAAAGCTGAATATTCGGGCTTCCAATGGGGCACGCTTGATTATAGATGCTTTGGATACTGCAGATATAATCGTAGATGAATGCAGCGGTGCTCATATTACGGTTTATTTATATGGTAATGCAACTTGTACGGGAGCTGATTTAATAGTTCGGAAAGGAAACACTTATGAGTTATAAACTTGACGATATAGATATATCTTCTTACGATGCTTTCCCCTATGTAGGTCAGACAAAAGATTCAAAAGATTGTATTGCCATATCAGGAGTATTTGACCTTCCTAAGCGTAAAGGAACAACGGAATATAATTGGGGAACCAGTATTGAACCGTTTGTTGATGCAGAAGATATTGAACTGGATGGTCGGACTTTAGTTCTATCTTTGGTGGTTCGCTCTGAAAATGTAAAATCCCAATTAGATAAGCTAAAGAAGGCTTGTATTTCATGCAGGCGCTTATCGACCGGATTTGGTAGCTTCAATGTTATCTGTAAGGATGAGATTTCTGTAGAAGAATACGTTTCTTTAAATATGGCTATTGTGCAAGTGAAATTTTGGCAACAAAGCTATATTCCGGCAGAAATAGGAATTAATCCGTCAGGTGGGAATAATTACGTAATGGATGGTTATTCTTTAAATGCAGATTTTGGGATTTATGTATCTTCTCGTTCTGGTGTTGAGACTGTTGGAAAGCGGATAGAGATAGGTACAACTTTGCCATATATGCAAAATGAATACCGTGAGCCTACCACATTGACATTAAAATGTACTATGTTGGGAAATAGCCTGGAATGGTTGTATTCGAGCATGAGTCAGTTTTCGGCATTATGTATTAGTCCAGGACTCAGAAATTTGATTTTGAAAGGTAATGAACGTCTGGAGATATATTTTAAAGATGGAATAACCGTTACAGTGCGGACTAAGCATGTATTGGAATTCGATTTAAAATGTAGGGTAATGCAACAATGATTGACATCTTAGAGGTATATCGTGTAGTTTCTGGAATTGATACCAAGGTAGCCAGTATTGCATCTGATGATGCTATATTGGCTAATGGCATAATGAATAAGAATGAAGTATCGGTAACTGTGGTTACTGATACCATTCCTGATATTCAAGAGGGGGATTTTATAAGGGTTGGTGGAATAAAATATAAAATTAATCGTGCATCTGAATTTGCCGATAAAAGTTCTGTGAATCATACTACAACATACCTATTTGAAGCACCGGAATATACTTTAATAGATAAGATTCTAACCAATAAGATAACCCAAAGCACTCGCGTTACTCTTACGGGAAAATTGAGGGATTGGTTGGAATTGTTGATATGGAATGTCAATAAGACAGATGATAATCCTTTAGGGGTAGATACGGGATGGCAGCTTGGCAATATTCCTGATACGGAATATATGACATTATCATTTGACGGGATAGATTGCCGTAGTTTATTATCAGAGCTGGCTTCGGCGTATGGCTATGAGTATTATGTACATGACCATACGATAAATTATGTATCACGCATTGAAAATGAAAGAAATCTGACATTTACACAAGGGCAAGGTGGCGGATTGTATGAGGTAGAGCAAAGCAACGTTGATAGTGGTGATGTTACTACCCGTGTATATCCAGTTGGTGGAACAAAGAATATGGCTCCAGGGGAAGGCGATGAAGAAGGACGTTTGATGTTGCCCGAAAAGTATTTGGAAAACTTTTCAGAAACCAATCGGGCAGTTGAGAAAAAGATTGTCTTTGATGATATTCATCCCTCTTTTACTGGTTTTGTTGAGAATCCTACGGGGGAGAATTATCGTGAGTTTATATGCCGTGATATTGATTTTAATATCGACGAATTGGCTATTGGCGATGATGCGCGTATTAATTTTCTCACAGGAGATTTAATGGGAAAATCCTTTGAATTTAAGTGGGATAATTCTAATAAGAAAATAACCCTAATCTACCAAGAAGATGAATTGGCTCCCATTGACCCGGAAACCCAAAGCAGACCTCTTATCCCATCAGCGGCCAAACATTTGAGAGGTGGTGAGGAGTTTAATTTTACCGGTATTCGTCTCGGAGAGGCATACAAGCAAGCTGCAATATCAAAGTTGCGTGAGAAAGCTACGGATTGGCTTGCTTTTAATTCGCAAAAAAGGGTAAAGTTTACTCTTGATGTGGATTATCGTTATATGAGGAAAAAGGGAGGCTTAGAGTGTGGGGATTTGATAACTGTAAGCATACCGTCGCGTAATATCAGTAGAATCATTCGTATTGTTTCTACAGAAAAGAATCTGAAGACCGGAAAACTTTCGTGTGTCGTATCAAACTATCTGACTGAAAAATGGGAAGATAAGATTGAGGGGCAGATAAGTTCTATGCAGGCTACTATAAATGGAGGTGGTGCTGGCAGTGTTACTGTTCTAGAAAAATATGATGAACGGCCTCTAACAGATAAGAACGTATTATCCTCTTTACGTACTTTATTGGAGATTGCGGAAAGAGCCTTAAGTAAAGAACACTCGGACTCTACAGATTATTTGCTTAAACTCCTCGCAGGCGGCGAGTTCGGCGAGTTCGTAGACAGTATGATTGCCGGCAAGGGTGCAGGGATATTTCCTGATGGTAGAGGACAATTTGAACGGTTGGAAGTCCGCGGTTCACTGTCAGTGCTTGACCTTATTATCAATCAGATTCAAGGAATGGAATCTGATTACTCCTTCACCGAGATTGGTAAGATAGAATCCGTGGAGGATTTGGGAGAAAATACCTACCGTCTGAGCATCGAGAAACGCACGGACTTCGACTTCATGAAGTTCCAGGACAACGATGTCTGCTTCTCCATCATTAACACACTGCTTACAGGTGGTTCCGAGTATTACACCAGTTGGATGCGTATTCTTACCACCAATGCGCAGGAGAATAGCATAACGGTCGTGCTCTATCCGGACAGCGAAGTGCCGGGCGGCACGAACTATCCGCCGTTGGCCGGCTACAACGTAACCCGCAGGGGTAACAGTACGCTTCCTGAAGAGGGCGGCTTTAACGGGCGGGCACAGTCGTGGATGATTTCTTCACGAGAAGGTCGGATTATGTTCCTGTCCAATGTCTATAAGCCGATATTGGAGGACTACAACTATGCGCTGACTTTCGGAAAACTCCCTAACATCAAGGCACTCGAAAAGCTGCCGGTGACAACCGAAGATGTTGGCATCGTTGCACAGACGGTCATTGCCGAGAAATTCTATCAGTTCGATTATAACGGTGATGTCATTCCCAGCAAGGTAGACCGGGGCGTCTGGTCGCTGGAAACGGCCCAGAGCGGCGCTCCTTATCGCTTTGTACAGCACGAACTGGCAAAGCCTTCCGGCAGCGAATATACCCTGCTGGAACAGCATACGGTCTACCACCTTGGCTGCAAGTGGGGGTGTCTGAAGGACAAGACAACCGACGAACCGAAATGGAACTCCCCGTCATGGGGACTCCTTGAGGGCGACAGCAGGTATTCGCTCCAGCTCTCACTATCAGGCGGGGAGGCATTCGTCATAGGCGGTGTGGATGAGGTAATGTCCGGGCGTATATATTTCGGAACTACGGATATAACGGATGATGTGATGGCGGACGCTGCCACCGAAGTGGAATGGTTCCGTGACAGCGGCAATGTTCCGGCGGACAACCTCTGGACGCCTGAGTATGTGGACGGAAACAGGCTTGCCATCCATATCGACAACGGGAACCAGCACGGGGTCGGTTCGGATTTCGGTTTTGTAAGCAGGTCCGTTGCCTTCATTTGCCGGGTATTCATTCCGGTTGAAGGGGAAATGCAGCGGATAGAACAGAGATTTGGTTTTGACATATTATAACTATGGGAATAAAGAGTAACAAACAGCAGGGGCGTATTTATGTGAGTCCCCTTTCCATCCAGGGAGAGATAATTGTACTGTCGGGCAGTCCCGTTCAGACGTATGACAAGCAGTTGCGGGAATACAGCCCCGACCGGACCCTGACACCGCTGGTCATCGTGCCGAAGGTATCGGCGTTCGACGAGAAGACGGTATTCGGTGAAATGGAACTCACGGGGGTGGAGTGGTTCGAGGGTGCGCCCCGTGACAAGTCGGCCAACCGCATCGTCGAGGGTGAGTATTACAGCATTTCCGACGGCAGCGGCGGTGTGCCCAAATATGCGCTTACCATCCGGAAGAACATTCCGCCGGAGAAGCCGGTGGAGTATTTCGGTATCGCGATATTCACGGACCCGCGCACGAACCGCGAGGTCAGGGTCGAAAGGAGCATCAGGTCGTATTCGCACCTGTACGACAACAAGGCGTATTCGTTGCGCCTGAAGGGTGATTCCGTGATGGTGACCGACCCGCTGCGTCTGTCCGACCGTTCCGGTTATTGGGACAGGGAGATAGAACCGCAGCTCTATACGGGCACTGAACCCGTGGATGATGAACATGCCGCATACTTCTGGGACATTCTTGAAAACGGAGCATACCGCCCGGTTACACCGGATGACCCCGGTATTGTCTGCCATGACGGGAACGGTGTATATACAAGAAAGCTGATGTATCAGGCGAAGTATGTAACTGGTGCAAGTTTCCGTTGCCGCGCCTGTGAATATGCGGGCAACAGACCGCAGGCCCCTACTGACGGGCGGCTGGAAGTGGTAATTGAGGTAAAGACGGAGATGGCAGCTTCCCTCAATTGCGAAATTATCCAGACGAAAGGTTTCACCCTTTCCGATGATATGAAGCAGCCGAGCGCCTATGAAATACGCATCTTCGACAACCGCCGCGAGTACGGTACAGAGTACGATGACCTTTTCCGCATCATTTGGAAAGGCCAGAGTGCCAAGCCGGGCGAGCCGGAAAAGGTGCTGGCAACCGGCGGGCGGACGCTGGAGTTCATTCCGGCGGACAAGGGTTTCCCGGCAGGACATATCTTCCAGGTGTGGGCGGAAGTGGGGCTTCTCACAGGTGAGTCCCTGATGGGAGACGAGGAAGGTGCCGTTATATCCTCGCAGGTTGACGGAAAGACGGTATTCATTGCCACGGGTCCGGTATATGAATAATTGAGTAACAACTTTAAACTTTAATCAATATGTACGTAATTGTAGAAAAGGCAAAGCTCGAAGGCAAATTCTTTGGGATAATGAATACCCTTCCGGATGGCAGGGTGTACATTCCTATCAGTGAGATGCGGAATGTGGGTACTCTTCTTGACATCGACATCATCGGTTCTGCACGTGAGTTAAAGGAACTGATAGAGAAACAGCAGGAAGCGATGCAGGGTACGGAGGACATCGACCCCGGTTTCAGTGTGACACCCGAAGAGGAAGAGGAAATAGACCCCGGTTTCAGCCAGGAGCCGAATCCGGACAGCGACAGCGGGGCGTCGGAAGAGGGTAACGGTAGCGTGACCGGTTCGGAACAGCCGGCCGGGGCAAAGACTGACGGAAAAAGGAAAGGAGGCAGACGATGAATCAGAATCAAGTGACCGCTTCATTGGCTATCGTAGCGGTGAGCAACGGAACAACCGTCAACGGGTATGTACGCGTGGACAATGGTCCGCTTATCCAGGCATGGACAAAGGGAAGTGACAAGTATACACCGGACTTTGAAGCACTCGCAGAGGACAAACGCCCTATTGTCATCGTCGTGTTACGTGATGTGAGCAGCGGGCGCATCCTCATTCCTTCCAGGCTTGTTTTCAAGTACAACGGTACCGAACTTGCATTCGGGGAGGACGGGCTGTGTACTACGGAACAGTTTGTCGGCATGTTCAAACGCGTAACCGGATACAATGTAAGTGTGGACTCGCAGTCCTATCCCATGACGGGACTTCGCGTCATGAAGAACCTCGTACCCATTTCCGGATATGACAATGACCGTATAACTGTTTCCGGGGAAGTTGAAATTGGCGGGCATACGGTTGTTTTTAACGAGCTTGCGACGGATGTTGTTATCCAGGAATCATCGGGTAAACAGTATGAGTTATTCATCACTTCAGACAAGGGTACGCAGATAATCAATCCGTCCGAAGTGCTGACGTTGAAGGCATCGCTGTACAGTGGCGGAGACCTTATCAACGATTTGGGCAATATCACGTTGCAATGGAAGAAGCAACTGCCATCGGGAGAGGCCAACCTCGGAACTCAGGGAATCCAGAACATTGCCGCGAATGATATTGACGGTTCGCTGGTGGTAAGTTGTGAGGCTGTGCAGAATGCGAAGGTCATAGCAAAGGGCTTCATTACCGTGTTCGACCTTAGCGACCCCATACTGGCGGCATTCAAGGTCAAGGGGCTTGCTTCTGACGGGCAGATATATCCGGGAGAAACGGGAACGCTGACGCCGTATGCCTATAAACGTCAGTCCGGAGAGGAAGTGGCGGTGGCAAGCTGGGACTTCGCCACGTTTGATGGCGAGAACAATCCGTTTACGCTGTCGGGAAAGGATAGCAACAAGTTCCAAGGAAAGGATATTGCACTGACCTATACGGATGCGGCGCGGGCCAAGACATTCAGAGTAATCGCAACGAACACTAATCCTATTGAGCTATGATGGTGACAGCGTTTTTGAGTGTCGTGGCGGTACGTGAGCCTGACCCGGTGGAATACGTTGACATCGAGTGCCAGCCGGCTGCCATCTCTGTGGATTGTAACAATGTACAGATGGTGCCGCTGAAGCTGAAAGCCCTGCACCGCAGCGGGGCTGATGCGGCCCTGCTGGATGTATTCTGGCGGCTGCATGTCCAGTCGGCCGGCAAGGACCTCGGTACGGCGGATTCCCCCGGTGCATCGTCCGAATGGGAATACTACCTTCCGTCTGACAAGTGGGGCAATGCGGATTCCGTGATTGTGGAAGCGTACCGTGATAGTGCCCGCGAGACCCTTCTTGCTCAGAAGAGGGCCAGCATTGTGCGGCAGAACCCGTCTCCCTTCCCGGTCGAGGGTGACTGGAAACCGCTGCCGTTCAAATACAAGAACGGGGAATATTTCCTGGATAAGGATAAGGGGTTTGTATTCATGTGGATGAATCCTGTACCGGGAAACAGTGATAAACATCCGTTCTTTGACGTGGCCCAGAACCCGGACACTACTTCCTGGAAATCCATCCAGGAATACCCGCTACTGGGCACGCAGCTTTTGCTTGCCAGGAAGATAAATGCAGACCTTATCGACGTGGATAATCTGCGGGTGAAGCACCTGGATGGCGCAGACGGGACTTTTACAGGTGATTTAAAAAGTGGCAGTGTCAATATTGCCGGTGGGAAAACCCTTTTGAATAAGGATGGAAGCGGGAAATTAGCCAATGGAGCGGTAAGCTGGACAAAGGAAGGCGACGTGGACTTTTCGGGAAAGGTGCATTTGAATAAGGTCACTATAGAGAGGGGTGTTACCCCTGATATTGTCGGAAACGGGCAGATGTGGAAACTTCCTGATACGGCAGATACCTTTATGGACCACATGGTACTGACAGGTGGCTTACCCCAGGTGGCTTTGTCCCCTAATTATGATTTTTGGGGCGGGCGTTCACTCACCATTTTTAATGTCAGCGATACGAAAGTAAAGATATGGGGAAGTGGCGACCCCGGTATATATATTCCTGCATACGGCTGTGCTCATTTGGAATGTATTGCATCGATAGGTGGTGCATGGGCACAGTGGAATGTATTGGGAGTTTCAGATACGAGTATTATGGCATTCCCGGTTGCGTAATTAAAAAAAGTATTGTATGGATATGTTTTCAAGAATTAACGACAAGCTGCTGCATTTTCTTGCATGCCTTGTCATCACGCTGACAGTGGGTGAACTCTGTGCCGTTACGGCAGGTGTGACGAAAGAAGCCGCTGACTGGATGTATAAGAAGAACTGCAAGGTCGGTTCGGGCTGGGACTGGCTGGACTGGCTGGACATACTTGCGGATGCTGCCGGCATAGCGGTCGGCAGCGTATTAAGGAGATTGGTATTCGATTATTAATATTAATAAAAAGGATTATGTTAGACACATTATTGGTTGCGCTGGTTATTTCAATAGATACCGCGCAGGTAAAGGAATTTCCGCAGAAGGCGGAAGTCGAGTTCAAGAAAAACGATTTAAAAGAGAACATCATTAAATCAGCCCTGAATTTCCATAATAGCGGAAAGAAGGATGATAAGACCTGGAACTGGAAGATTCAGGATGTGGTGTTCAAAAAGGATTAAAACAATGTTCAATTTAAATTCAAATAATCATGGGAGCTATAAAAACAATGAAGGAAGTCGAAAGCGCACTTCCCCAGAAAAAAGAGATAAATTATGTACGTGCTTTGGATAAGAACGGCAATCCGATTTTAATCAATAAAGAGGACCTGGCGCAAGTTGTGGGAGAACTGATACCTGTGGCTACCTTTCAAAAGAATGGACTTTGGGATAAGAAAATGGTTCCGGTTTGGATGAATGCAAAATGCTTATTAATGACTGTAAGTCAAGAGTGTGTTGTCAACTTCTTAGTCTCAACCCGGCACACTTATGTAGCCCAGAATACACTTGCTGTTGTACAGGTTATGTATGGCGTAGATGATAAATATATTTCGGTTCGCTATCACCACTTAATTCCTAAAAGTCATGAGCTGATTCTCCTTAAATTAAAGTATAAGAAAACAGAAGATAACCGCTTGAATATCTATATTGAAAGCAATGACCCGGTGATTTCAATCCTATCTACATCAGACTTTTCGAGACTGGAATTTAAGAATGAAGTAATTAAAGAATTTCCACAAGATGCAATAGATGCCGTCGAAGTATGATTAGGGTATAATGGCCGGGGAGTTATATTCCCGGCCAAAATAATTGATTAAATGCTTTGCTGATTGAATGTAAAATTGTTCCATGAGGACCAAGGCCCATTATTCCAACTTACCCGTATACAAATTGTTTTTCCCTGTAAATCAACACCTGTTTGAATGGTTAAAGTCTTAGTATTAAATACAAGTAATCCACCGTAATTGAATGGCATAGTGGTAGAATTCCCCACGTCATACATTCCACTTGTACGTATGTCATCGGGGGACATTTCTCCTTGAATTATATCACGCTGCATAAACGGGAAAAATCCTAAAGAAGTGAACAGTTCTCCCACATCCGTAAATCGACGTGGGAGAACTGTTATGGAAAAAATTACGTGTTACAAACTCTTTTGCAATCCATTATACCCATCAAGTCCAATGGAACGGAGTAAGTCTCAATATCATTGGAAGCCATAATTTCTACAACGTAGGGGTTCGATTGGCAACCTACGCAAACAAAGTACCTTCCGATGGAATAGTCGGAGAGTTTTATTCCATACCATCCGGGTTTACCGATATAAAAGTGGTTTATAAGAATTGGGATGTTTACGTAGTATTCACTGTAGTACAAGGGCAATCTGTTTATTTTAAATACGATTGCAGTACTCAATGCGATATAATTAAAGATATTAGTTTCATTGACGAATCATACAAGGAGATAAAACCTATTGCACAATAGTGCAATCTGTCAGTCCGGTAATTTCATCATCTTGTGTAGCCATATCATACATTGAATCTCTAACTATCAGTTCTCTGACAATAGTTCTATCACCTAATGAATTATCCGAAGTCAAGTATATGGATATTCTATGGTCAGTTTCGTATTTCATTTTTAGGTATGTATCGCTATTGGGTTGTCCATATAGGTATTTGACATATACTTTTGTAGAATCTTGTAATTCCATAGTATTACCAGCAATGTAAACGCAAAAATCACTTAATGGTTCACCTGTGGATATACATGATACTCTGATAGCAAAAGGAGCCCATTGGGAAGATGATGAACGATATAGTAATACGCTACGTTTGCCTTCTGATTTTATCTTTGTTGTTGCAAACTTGGAATTACTTAATCCGTCTTTCTCAGGAGTTACAACTGGTATCAGTTCTCCCACATCGGTTTGCAGCTTCTCGTCCAAAAAAGTACATTTGGCTTAAAAATGGATAAAATCAAATACCGCTTAGTGTATAATCGAAAGAAGCAGCTAAACAAACAGGGAATGGCCCTTGTGCAAGCTGAAGCCTTGCTTAACCAACGAAAAGTATACTTTAAAACGAACATTTATCTGAAACCTGAACACTGGGATAAACAAACTTCTCAAGTGTGTAACCATCCTCAGGCGAATGACCTGAACACAATGCTATTCGAGTTTATTTTACACTTGCAAGCCATTGAGCTATCCCTATGGAAGCGCGGCATTCCGGTTACCTTGTCATTGCTGAAGGATGCTATCAGAAAAGACAAGCCGGTCAATGTCACTTTCCCCGTATTTGCCAGAATCTATGTGCAGGAATCCGACCGTAAAAGAAGTACGAAAGAGAACCTGATGACAACGGTAACCGTGCTTCAGGAATTTCGTCCCGGATTGGATTTCAAAGACATTACTTATACCTTTCTAAAGGATTTTGAAGTGCATTTGAAAGAGAAAGGAAATAGTGTCAATACGGTTGCCAAACACATGAGGCAGTTACGTACATTAGTGAATGAAGCCATTAATCAGGGGTATATCCCTTCCGATGCCTACCCCTTCCGGAAGTACAAGATAAAGCAAGAGAAAGGGCGGAAAGAATTCCTGACTCCGGATGAGTTGAAGAGGTTGGAGAACTTGCAGGTCTCCGACAAAAGGCTTCGGCACGTATTGGATGCTTTCTTGTTCTGCTGCTATACCGGCCTGCGCTTCTCAGACTTTTGCCAGCTATCTCCGGCCAACTTTATCAAGGTAAACGGTAAGCATTGGCTACACTTCACGTCTATTAAGACAGGAGTAGAACTTCGGCTTCCGTTACATCTCCTTTTTGAAGGTAAAGCACTTGTCATATTAGACCGGTATAATATATCGGATTTTGCCAATTTAGGCAGCAATTCCGAGGTAAACAAATGCCTTACTCAAATAGCTGAATTGGTACGAATCAAGAAGCATGTTACCTACCATACGGCCCGTCATACTTGTGCGACCCTGCTTGTGCATCAGGGCGTTCCGATTACCACCGTCCAGAAGCTGTTAGGTCATACTTCCGTCAGAACTACGGAGGTGTATTCAGAGGTTCTTTCTAATACGATTATTCGGGATTTGAAGGCTGTAAAAAAGAAGAAAAAAACACCTGATTTTAGACGCCCGGTAGAATGTGGGTAGATTTTATAGGTTCTACTGATATTCTACTGCCATAGTTTGGCAACCCTTTCCTGGCAAGATATTCTCTACTCATAAATTTCTTGTTTACTTTCGCTGAAAAGTGATTGTAAATGAGTATATTTGTCATGTTTTATTGGTTAACGCCCATGAACGTGTCTTTAACAGGATGCGTTCGTGGGCTTTTTTTGTTTAATTAAAAAAGTTCGTAGATGAAAAAGAAACTGATTGTTTTGGCTGTTGTGGTGCCCGTGATTGTAGGTCTGCTGGCTTATTACCAGTATGTACCGTTTTGGGCAAGCATTGTGAGTACCGGTGCGTTTATTGCCGGCATTCTTCTCGGTTGGAATGCCAAGGGGTGGAGTGATAAACATGTAACGGGGATGAAGGTATGATGGAGGAACTGAATGAACTGTTCAACATCACCGGCGGGATAGTTACTACTATCCTGCTTCCTCTTTTCGGTGTGTTCATGTTCTATGATTCAAAGAAGCGCAAGGCGGCTGCGGAAGCGAGAAAGGCGGAAGCTGACAATATCACCTCGTATGCTGCTGAATGGAAGGAACTGTACGAGAAAAAGGAACACAGGGTAGTGGAACTTGATTCTAAGATAGACCAGCTTTATGCCGAGAAGAATGAAGACCGCCAGCGTATCCGCGAGTTGATTGAAAAGAACACTGCACTGGAGATAGAGAAGATAAAGCTGGAAGCAAAGCGGTGCGATGTCCGGGGATGTAGCGGGCGGAAGCCACCGAGCGATTATTAATTCGTGGGAAGGAAGGTGTTTCGCAACGGCTCCCTTCCCTTTTTAGCATAAACTTAAAGTTTAAACAAAGGCTTCTGCAAATGTAGTGTATGTTTATATTAAATCAAATGATGTATGAAGTATTTTACGATAAAAGAACTTTGCCGTTCGACAACTGCCGACCGCAAAGGAATTGACAACAGATGTGGCTGTGATATAGAAGCCACATCTGACTGCATTGGTAGATAACGTTCTTGACCCGCTACGCGAATGGTATGGCAAACCTATCGTTGTGAACAGCGGTTACCGTTGCCCGGCATTGAATAAGGCAGTTGGCGGTGCGACAACCAGCCAGCACATGAGCGGGCAGGCGGCGGACATTGATACCGGAGACAGACAGCAGAACAAGCTACTGTTCGAGTATATTCGCAAGAACCTTCCTTTCGACCAGTTGATTGATGAGAGTAATTTCGCCTGGGTGCATGTGAGTTATCGGGCGGACGGTAGAAACCGTAATCAGGTACTGAAGCTATGAAAAAACTACCCTGGCTATTAGTTGTATTGTTGGCAATCGCTTGTGTAGTGGCGTGGTTTCGTCCGCACGAGCCTTTGCCGGCAGAAATCCGTACCGAGACGAAGATACAGACGGTTGTCGAGCTTGATACGGTTCTTATCTCTGCACCGATAGCGGTCTTTTGGCAGATATTGCCGAATGACACAGTACGTATAGGTGATACCTTGCTTCACCGCAAATGGGTTGTGTATGAAGATAGCCTGTATCGTGCAGTAGTAAGCGGATATGTAGACCCACGGCTGGATAGTATGACTGTGTATCCAAGAACTGTTTATCAGACAGTAACGAATGACATCTACCATCCGGTTCCCATCAAACCGAAGAAGAAGCGTTGGGGATTAGGGTTGCAGGCTGGGTATGGTTATCCTGGCGGTTTTTATGTAGGTGGCGGTATAAGTTATGATTTATTTCAGTGGTAATTTGTATCTTTGTGACGTAGATGTTGTGCTTATCGTTTTAGATAAGTGTTGCCCCGGCTGGAAAGTTGGGGCTTTTTTATTTGCTTTTTATTTGATAATTCTTCCTTGATTTGTATTTTTGTGAAGTAACTTTGATTTTATAATACTATGATTCAGAAAAAAGATAATCCTATTCCATATAAATGTACAGAATGTAAATTTACGGTTACACAATATTATGATACTAAACTATATGCTTTACATACAGTATTAGTTAATGGAGAAGAGAAAAAGTCATTTGTAATATCTCTAGGAGATAACTTGAATCATGTGAAGAATATTGCAAGAAATATAAATATGTTGAGTCTTGTCTATTTAGAAACTAAAATATGCAGAAATGATATACCTTTTTTTATTAAAAGAGAAGATAATACTTTAGAATGTGATAGTAATGGAAACCCTTGTTATTTTTTCGAATGCCAAATATACAGTGTAAAATATAAGGATGGCAATAAGTATTGTTGTATGAAACACAATCGTGCCGATGAGAGATTTGAATATTTTTTTAGAAGTGGAAAATTTATTCTAGCTGAGAAAAAAGGTATTGAATGGGAGTTACCCCGAAATATAAAAGAAATTTTAACCATGAGAGGATATAAAACAGACATAATCCCACTTAGTGAGTTACTTTAATAATTATTATGGCACAAGAAGAATACCAATTTGACGAAGCCTCAGTACAGGCAATCATGCACTGGGCGGAAACAGCACAGTTACCGAAAGAAGTAGTATTGAGTGAATCTGAGCATATCTACGACACGTCTTTGTATGTTCGGGCGAACATTAACGACATCAAGCAGCATTATCCGGATGCGTTTTATAATCCGGCTATTACTCGGCTTTATAGATTGAAAGAATTTGTAGAGGGGAGTGACTGAATAGCCACTCCTTTTTTCACACTTTTGTAATGCAGAAACAATTATTGATAATAGCTAAGGTAAAATCTTAAAAAGCCCCCGGCCTGTTAAAAATCATCTCACCTACTTTTAACACATAACGAGCGAACCCGAATGACCGGGGGCAAATGCCACCGTTCTCAGGTTCGCTTTCATGTGTTGTAAGTGAGATGTTGCAAAGATAATCATTAAAAGTTAAAGCAGTCGAATTCCGGCTGCTTTTTTTATGCTTCAATTTCTCTCTTGGCTTATATTTTAGGAGAAAAGAGTTTATGAAAGCGAGTAATAATTTGGTGGAAAAGTATGGCTGGGATAAAATAATTCACAGTCCAAGTAATGGTCGAGCAGTTTTTTCGTATAAACCTATCCATAAAGTAAAATGACAAAAATATGAATACGGATGCAGTGAATGCGGCCCTTCAGGTGGGCAAGGGGATTAGCGATTTTGGCATGGTGGCCATTGCAGGAGCCTTCTTCCTCATTATATGCGGTGTGATGTGGCTATTCATTTTCAAATGGTTCAAACATTTGGTGGATAATGTGATAACCAGGCAGGAAAAGGTGATAAATGATTTGCTTGTGGAAACCAAGGCTCAAAATGAGGTTCTCTCTGATATTAACGAGGGATTGAAGCCTATTTCTCAGATGCAGATAAATTCAGTCTGTAACAACTTCTTTGACCTTGATTGTGAAAGACTGTGCCGGCTGGTCCGCAATGTGCGCGATGAGAACAATATTGATGATAAGCAGAAGACGAGACGAAAAATAGAGACGCGTTGTAATGCCATAATCAAAAAGCGGAGTATTGAACTCGATAACTTTATTCACCGCGGAAAAAGGCTCAGTGAGTTTATGTCAACGGATTGGGTAAAGAAGTTTTCAGACATAATAGAGTCGGAAATCTATAATCCTGTCGGTGCCAATAATGCACGTGCCTATGCCAATATCAAAACAGCCATTGATGAGGCTAAAGTTGAATTTTTTAATAACATGAATAAATAAGGAGTAACAAAATGAAAAAGAAACTGATTATCGCAGCGATTGTTATCGCTATCATAGTGGGAGTTATGCTTTACATGCACTACACTCCGTTTTGGGTAAATCTGACTACTGTTGTATCATTCGGTGTCGGTGTTGTTGCCGGATGGGTGGCTCGTGTGGTTTATGACAAATATTTCAAGGAGGACGTGCAGAATGAAAATATTGATTGATAACGGACACGGAAGAAACACTCCGGGCAAGTGTTCTCCGGACGGAAGATTGAAAGAGTATGCGTATGCCCGTGAGATTGCCACACGTTTGGAAGCGGAATTGCGCAAACAAGGCGTTGATGCCGAACGTATCGTAAAAGAGGAAATAGATGTCCCCTTATCCGAGCGTTGTCGCAGGGTAAATGAATACAAGGCTAGTGATACTATCCTTGTATCTATTCACTGTAATGCGGCAGGCAATGGTTCTGCATGGATGCAGGCGCGCGGTTGGGAAGCATGGACTTCGGCAGGTCAGACGAAAGCCGACAGACTGGCTGATTGTCTATATGCAGCGGCCGGACAGTTTTTACCGGATATGAAGGTGCGCAAGGATACCACAGACGGTGATGCAGATAAGGAAAGCAACTTCTACATCTTGAAACACACGAAGTGCCCGGCAGTTTTGACCGAAAACTTATTCCAGGATAATATGGAAGATGTGGATTTCTTATTATCGGAAGAAGGGAAGAAAAGTATTGTAGAGACTCATGTTATTGGTATTATTAATTATCTTAAAATCATATGAAGAAGTGGATGCTGGTGGCTGTCGGGATACTAATATTGGTTATTGGTATCTTAATTAAATACAATAGGGGTTTGCATAGTGAATGTGCTCGTCATTCAAATAATATTTCTGTATTAAATAAAGAGATTGAGCGTTATAAAATTCAGGATAGTTTAAATGCTGTTTCCGTATCGGCATTGAACTTGACTATTGATGAGCTGAAAGAGTATCGTGCAGATGATGCTCAAACAATAAAAGAACTCGGCATTAAAAACAAGCATCTTGAGGCTTTGGTTAAAACCGGGATTCATTCAACAGAAACAATCTATGTAGACCGTTGGCATCCACTTCCGGACAGACCGGATTGTTTAGAGGTTAATAGCAAATGGTCTCATGTGATAGCCTGTTTCAAGGATTCTACGGTTTATTATAATATTCGTGATAGTCTGGCGGCTGCTGTTCATCGAATCCCAAAACGAAAATTCTTGTGGTGGAGTTGGGGCACAAAGGGGTATAAACTGGAATTGGTTAATTTTAATCCCAACACAAAGATTGATTACAATGAATTTATAAAAGTCTCAAAATAGCAGTGAGGGGGTCTCGTGAATAGCGCCCCCCTCACCTTTATAGCAGATATTCCTTTAGTGCGTCAATGCCTTGTTTGACACTGCGGGCAATAACATACTTATTTCGGCAGTTTTCCGCTTGCCTTTGAAATTCTTTTTGTTCTTTCGATTGGATGCCTTTCTTTGTCTTAAACTCTATACATAGCGAAGCGTAGCCTTTCTTTGGGATTAGTAGGATAACATCGGATACGCCGGAAGTTACACCTTGCCGTTTGAGATTAGCGGCTTCCCTTATATGGCGGCTTCCACCATTCGGAACAGCGAAAAGAAGTTTATTGGGCAACCTAGGGAATAGCTTTTCCACTTCTTCAAAGAACTTGCATTGCATACGTTCTTCCTCGTTGTTTTTCTTCCTTTTTCTTTTGGATGGATTCTTTTGCTCAGCATAACAGTTATAGCAGATATAGCCTGCATCAGTCTTAATGACTGATACAGTTTCTTTTCCGCATACAACACATTTTTCTTTAGTCATTTTTGCTATTCGTTCTGAATAGCTGCTCAATAAGTTGTAAAATATTCGTTTCTTCTCAATGTATTTTAGTCTGTTCCTGCGAAGTCTCCTTTTGTTCTTGGATACAATCATTTGACAACCTCTAACGCCAATGTAGATGCAATTTGAATGATGTCTTTTAGCTTGTCTGAAAGCCCACCGAATCGCTTCACGACAATATCTGTAACTGTCATTTTGAACACCTTCATAGCCTTTTCGCATTATGAAATGTCCAATTTCGTTAGCCTCTTCTTCTGAATAGCAAATTGTAAATATATTATTCATATTTGTTCGGATTTGAATTAAACTTCTTATTCACAAAGCCCATGATAAAGGCTCATACAGCTATATCCACCTTCAGGTTCAAACATATCATCCATGCCGGCATCTTTCCGGTTTACATACTCGAAAACTTCTTCTACTGTTGGATAAGTCTTATTTTTACAGAAACGATTAGGGATGTAGCCCGGTGAGAAGAAAGACGAACCATTTGGGGTTTCTTCTTTCATTCGTTGTTCGGCATCTATCAAGCGACTTCGTCCAAACTTTTCTTGCGAAATTAGCTTTACCTCTTGCTTCCTGCACATAATACAGGGATAGCAACCAACTCGGGAAAATCCACGATAATATAAAGGATTTGGATTTTGTCCAGCAGAAAGGATCTGGTCTATAACTTCTTGTGCTGACCATTGGAAGATTGGGCGGGAAACACTGGCATCATAATGTTCGCACCATTTAAGCACATCTTTTCTACGATAATCTTGCTTCCATACCTCAATAACCTTTCCTTTACGATTCTTTTTCACACGTTCGAAATATTCTCCGAAGTAGTTGCACTCATAAGGAAGTTTGGCGCGTTCTTTGCTTTCTTTTGCTCGAATACCTTGAATTATCAAGCAAGGTTCAGTAAGTGAGAGAATATAATCAATCATCGGCTTTATTTTTAATTCAGAGGTGCAAAACCTTCTTTGGGAAGACGGGAATCGGGAACGTTTGATAGACATATCCACAAAATCAGTGTATTTCTTACTTCTCAAAATTACTAATCTGACATCAAGTTGTTTGCACACGTTACTAATATGTTGATAAGTATCGGGATGCTCCCAACCTGTATCACAAAATACGGCTTCTATTTTATCGGCTCCATATTTATTGGCAGCCTGGATTAAACAGGCTTGCGAATCCTTACCACCGGAAAAACTAACAATTATCTTCATGCTATATGAACTTTTTTATTTCACGCTTCATTATCAATTATATTTCTTCGTAATCCTTACACTCTTTGCAATAAAATCCCCAATTATCATCGTTATATTCGTTGGGCATTTTAAATCTAAGAGAATGGTTTAACGCACAAAGGTCACTATAATGTCGTTTGGCTGACTCCTCAACAGCTCTATCCATTTCATCATCATTCAATTCTCTTTCATCCGATTTAAAGTTCCTGCATGTATCACAGAAACGGATGGGTTTCCGTTTCCCCTTTTTCCCGGCAGGCTTTTCAACTTCTCTTAACCAGCAGTTTTCATCCTTGACCGGGCAACATCTACAGTAGTCATCCATTCCGTAGAATTGGCAGTAACCTTCACAGAACCATTCCCGAAATTCTGCGAGCAGTTTTTTCTTTATAAGCTCCTCTTTCAATCAATCCTCCACTTTTTCAAAGTGCACATCTTGTTTATCTTGTCTTTCAAAATGCAAGCAATAATAATCACCGCATTCCGGTTTACCATTAAAGACGCATCTATCACATTCGTATATAAAATCGCTATCTTTTTTCACGATAATTTTTTCTCCATTATATTCAAATACCTCTCCGATTTTTCTTTCTTGTTCCATAATCAAATCTCCTCTACTTTAACGCATAAGAAACAACACAGCAGCTACAGCCCAACCGGACAAAGCCATCAT
>OOCN01000343.1_pt1 | contig 43600 bp, 40 predicted proteins | sample 1671361 | NCBI WGS metagenome assembly OOCN01 (sample SAMN06348149, study PRJEB24527) | human gut metagenome | biome: human gut; feature: ankylosing spondylitis patient; material: feces | host: Homo sapiens | place: China | collected 2015-10
TTAAAAAACTTAAACAACAAGAAATTATCTACTCAAAAGTCATTTTAAACTTATTTAAACACCGATTTTACGATAATTTTAAAAGTTTTTTATATTTTTTATATATAGCCCTTGACAAGTATATATAGATTTGATATACTGTATTTACGCCAAAAGGAATTGGCGTGTTTTTATGAATATCGCAGGGTAGAGCAGTTTGGTAGCTCGTCGGGCTCATAACCCGGAGGTCGCTGGTTCAAATCCGGTCCCTGCATCCAACAAAGCACTAGTTTCTCAACTAGTGCTTTTTCTTTTATTATTTATATATTGTATTGATTTTTCTTTATATATATCATATAATATAAGTGTAGAAAGAACGATTTGATTGCTCGTTTTATTGGTGCTCGCCACCATTTGAGAGCAGACTTAGTTATTGGTGCTCACCACCATTTAAGGGTAGAGTCAAACAATCAACTAAAGGAAGAAGAGAAATCTTCTTCCTTTTCTTTTTATAAATTGATTTATATTGTAAAACAAATAAAATTTAGCTATAATAAAAACAGATATTACATAAGAAGTAGAAAGTCACACCTTTCTTTGGAGGAAATATGGTAACTGTAAAACCGGATTATTATGATGATTTTAGGTGCTTAATGGGTGAATGTCCCTCATCTTGTTGTACATTATGGCAGATTGATGTTGACGAGAAAGCATATGAATATTATCAAAAGTTAGACACACCATACGGTGAATACATAAGAAGTCAAATTGATAACATTGGGGATGAACATTGGATTAAGGTTTACAATGGCAGATGTGCATTCTTAAATGATGAAAATTTATGTGATATGCACTGTCAGATCGGACCTAAGCATATGGCATTTACTTGTAGGCAATACCCTGACTTTACTATTGCCTGTGATACATATGAAGTAACCGGCAGAACCTTATCCTGTCCATATGTGGCTAACAGAATTGTCAAAGAAAAATCAAAGACAAAGTTAATTGTTGAAGGCAAATCTAATGATGAATATGAAAATGAAATTTTCCACATTGTAAATAAGTGCATAGAAATTGCACAAGATGACTCTATAAAATATCGTGATAGAGAAAAAGCCATTATTGACTATATCCGTAAAGAACAAATGTACCTTGTGGAGAAATTCAAGGTTGATGAAATCTTTATGACCGAGGATAACAAAACAATATGGGACTATTGCGACACATTAAACAGTCTAAATGTTGTAACTGAAAAGTGGCCTAAAATTCTCAGCCAACTTGAAGAACTTGAATATTCCGAAAATGACATTGTAAAATTTGAGGAGTATTTAGGTGATAGAGAAAAGGAATATGAAAATATTTTAGTCTATTTTCTATACAAACATATTATGTACGGTACTAATGACGGTAATGTATTTCAGAGAGTTAGGTTTGCTATTATTGCAACAAGAATAATCTTTATGGTTGGACTGATGAAATTCATTGAAAATGAGGAATTTACAACAGAAGATAATATTAAAGTAGCATATATTTTCAGCAAAGAAATTGAACATGATGATGAAAATATTGATACAATCTTGGAAGATATTTCTCTGGGTATGATTTAGACAATTTTCTCAATAATCATCAGTATAATTATTATTGGTGATTAATTTGAAGAAAATATTTATATTATTATTTTGTGTTGTTTTGTTGTCGGTAACTTTCTGTGGTTGCAGTAATAATGATGAAGAACTTAGAAAGGTTAGTAATAACTCAACTAATGTATCTGTAAAAGTTAAAGTTCCTCCATTAAATAGGAATTTAAATTCTGGCACATCAACTACTGCAAATAAAAGTGAAGTTAAAGAAAATACAACTGAATTTTCCACAACCTCAAAGGAAAATGTGGAAAAAGGAATTGAAAAATCAACCACAAAATCTAATAATTTCAAAAGTAAAAACAAAAATAAGCCTACTAAAAATCAAGAAAAATCCACCTTAGGATTTTTTGATGAAGATTAGTAGGCAACAGAAAACCCATTTCTATTAAGAAATGGGTTTTGTTATATAATATTAAAAATCAGTCTTTAAACAAATCTTTGATTTTATCCATAAAGGACTTTCTCTTCTGATAATTCTTATCAGTAGTTACCTTTTGAAGTTCCTTAATAAGCTCCTTTTGCTTTGTGTTTAGGTTCTTAGGAATTTCAACAGTAACCTTAACATATTGGTCACCACGACCTCTGCCGTTTAGGTTAGGAATACCTTTGCCCTTTAGTTTGAAAATATCATTAGGCTGAGTACCTTCATGAACAGTATATTTAACATTACCGTCAAGTGTAGGTACAGTAACTTCAGCACCTAAAGTTGCCTGTGCAAATGTAATTGGCATTTCACACCAAACATCATTGCCTCTTCTTTCAAATACTGCATGAGGACGAACATTTACAAATACATGTAGATCCCCTGCAGGACCACCGTTAACACCGTCATTACCATGACCACCAATGTTAAGAATCTGACCGTCTGCAATACCAGCAGGAATTGTAACATCAACTGACTTTGTCTTACGAATTCTGCCCTTACCGTCACAATGGTGACAAGGTCTTTCAACAATTTTACCTTGACCATGACAAGCATCACAAGCCTTTTGAGTTTGAACCACGCCGAAAGGTGTTCTCTGATTAATTGTCACTCTACCTGAACCGTTACAAGATGTACAAGTCTTTGGGCTAGTACCCTTTGCGGCACCTGTACCGTTACATTCAGGACAAGTTGAGATAACCTTGTACTGAATCTTTTTCTTAGCACCCTTAGCTGCTTCTTCAAAAGATACATATACACTTGTTTCAACATCAGTACCTCTTCTTGGTGCGTTAGGGTTGGCTCTTCTGCCACCTCCACCAAAGCCACCAAAGCCTCCGAATACAGAGTTGAAAATATCACCTAAGTCAATATCCTGACCAAATGGACTGCCACCGGGGCCACCTGCACCAAAGTTAGGGTCAACACCGGCATGACCAAATTGGTCATATCTTGCTTTCTTTTCTGAGTCAGAAAGCACTTCATATGCTTCGTTTACTTCTTTAAATTTTGCTTCAGCCTCTTTATCACCGGGATGTAAGTCTGGGTGATATTTTTTTGCTTGTTGTCTAAAGGCCTTTTTTATATCTTGTTCAGAGGCATTTTTATCAATACCAAGAACTTCATAGTAATCTCTTTTATCTGCCATTTATAGTCACCTCGTTTTGAGAGTACATATTTCTGCAGTTAATTATAACTGTACAAATCTGTACTTTCAAGTATTTTTTAATACAGCACATATCGTTGGGTGGCAAAAGCCACCCAACGATTCTGTGTTTTGATTACGAGAAAGGAAATACGAATTAATCTACATCCTTGAAATCTGCATCATAAACATTGCCGTCATCACCATTGTTATTGTTTGGTGCACCACCCATATCAGGAGCAGGACCCGGCTGAGGCTGACCGTTTGGAGCAGCCTGCTGATATAGTTTCTGAGAAACTGACATTAATGTTTTTTCTAGGTCTTCCTTAGCAGTCTTGATTAGGTCTGCATCGTTCTTCTGACAAGCATCCTTAACTGCCTGAGCCTTTGTATTTAGAGCAGTCTTGTCTTCTTCTGGTAGTTTGTCGCCATTTTCGTTAACAAGTTTTTCTGCCTGATAAGCCATATTTTCAGCTTCATTCTTAGCGTCAACTGCTTCTCTTCTCTTCTTATCTTCAGCAGCGAACTGTTCAGCTTCCTTAACAGCCTTATCAATATCGTCCTTGCTCATTGATGTTGAGTTACTGATTGTAATCTTCTGTTCTGCACCTGTACCTAGGTCCTTAGCAGATACATTAACGATACCGTTAGCATCAATATCAAAAGTAACTTCAATCTGAGGAACACCACGCATTGCAGGAGCGATACCTGTTAGAGCAAATAGACCTAACTGTTTATTATCTCTGGCAAATTCTCTTTCACCCTGTAGAACATTGATTTCAACCTGTGTCTGGTTATCAGCAGCAGTTGAGAAAATCTGGCTCTTCTTTGTAGGGATTGTTGTGTTTCTGTCGATAATCTTAGTCATTACGCCACCCATTGTTTCAACACCTAGTGATAGTGGAGTAACATCTAGAAGTAGTAGGCCGTCAACTTCGCCACCAAGAACACCTGCCTGAATAGCTGCACCGATAGCAACACATTCATCAGGGTTAATGCCCTTAAATGGTTCTTTGCCGATTAAGTTCTTAACAGCTGTCTGAACTGCTGGGATTCTTGAAGAACCACCAACCATAAGAACCTTATCAATTTCGTTGATTGATAGACCTGAGTCGCTTAGAGCCTGTTTAACAGGACCCATTGTTGACTGTACTAGGTCAGCAGTTAGTTCATCAAACTTTGCTCTTGATAGAGTTAAGTCAAGGTGTTTAGGACCTGTCTGAGTAGCTGTAATAAATGGTAGGTTAATAGCAGCCTGAGTAACACCTGAAAGTTCAATCTTAGCCTTTTCAGCTGCTTCCTTTAGTCTCTGCATAGCCATCTTATCAGATGTTAAATCAACACCCTCAGCAGTCTTAAATTCCTGAACCATCCAGTTGATGATTCTCTGGTCAAAGTCATCACCACCAAGACGGTTATTACCGGCAGTAGCTAGAACTTCCTGAACACCATCGCCCATTTCGATGATACTTACATCAAATGTACCACCACCAAGGTCATAAACCATAACCTTCTGGTCGTTTTCTTTATCTACACCGTATGAAAGAGCAGCAGCTGTTGGTTCGTTGATGATTCTCTTAACATCAAGACCTGCAATCTTACCTGCATCCTTAGTAGCCTGACGCTGAGCATCTGTAAAGTAAGCAGGAACTGTAATAACTGCCTGAGTTACTGTTTCGCCTAGATAAGCTTCTGCATCTGACTTTAGCTTCTGAAGAATCATTGCTGAAACTTCCTGTGGTGTATATGATTTGTTGTCGATTGTTACTTTATAAGAAGTACCCATTTCTCTCTTAATTGATGAGATAGTCTTTTCTGGGTTTGTAATAGCCTGACGCTTTGCAACCTGACCAACCATTCTTTCGCCGTCTTTACCGAAAGCAACAACTGATGGAGTTGTTCTTGCACCTTCTGCATTAGCGATAACTACAGGTTCGCCACCTTCAATAACTGCTACACATGAGTTTGTTGTACCTAAGTCAATACCAATTGTCTTTGCCATAATAAATTACCTCCGAATATATTTACTATATAAATGTTAATTTCTAATTTATGTTAATTGTAATTAGTCACAATTAGCTACCTGAACCATTGCGTGACGAATAATCTTGTCACCAATCTTGAAACCTTTTTGATAAATCATTGAGATTTGATTTTCTCCAACTTCATCACTTTCTACCTTAGCAATAGCATTATGAATATTTGGGTCAAATTCATCACCGATTTCACCAAAGGCCTCAACCTTTAACTTATCCATAGAAGTTTTGAACTGGTTTTGAATCATCTCAAGACCTTTCAAAAATTCCTGTGGTGCATCTTTTGCATTTTGCAAAGCCATTTGTAAAGCATCTGCCATTGGTAGTAACTGTTCAACTGCCTTTGCTGTTGCATCATCATAAATACCTAATTTTTCTTGTTGTGTACGCTTGCGATAATTATCATACTCAGCTGCAAGTCGCATATATTTTTCTTTTTCTTTTTTTAGCTCCTCTGTCAGCTTTTCTTCTGCAGTAGGCTCTTTTTCTTCTGTGGCTTCTTCGGCTTTAGTTTCTGTTTCTGTAGCTTCTACAGTTTCTTCCTGAGCCTTAGAATTTTTCTTCTTTTCTTCTTTAGCCATTATTTCATCTCCTAATCTGCCTCAAGCAGTTCACTTATTAATTCACCGGACTTTTCAGCTACATATTCTGTTGCCGAAACAATGTCCTTATAACTCATTCTTTGTGGGCCAATAACGGCAACTGCACCTGCCATTGAACCACCTAAGTTATATCTAGAAACAACAATTCCTGAATTAGAAAGCTCATATTTACCACTTTCCTCGCCAATAATAACCTTTGTACCGGTGTTCATTGTAAGTAATTCGGAAACATTGTTTTTGTCACTTAAAAACTTTAAAATATCTCTTGCTGAAAAAATATCAAAATCATTTAAGAACAACAACTTAGTCATTCCACTTTCAGCTACCGATATGTGAGAGGCTTCTTTTGCTGCGTCCCTAATTGCCAAAAGAACATTTGGCATAAAGAATGAAAGTTCACCAAAACCTAAAGCAGTGGTTTGGATAAAAGCCTTTGTAATATCTTTTAGTGGAAGTCCTGCAAAAGATTTGTTAAGCGCTTCATCAAACACTCTAAGCATATCAGGTGTTAAAACAAATTCTGTTCTAAATAACTGGCTCTTAACCATACCTGTTGAAGTTATCAGTACAACCATACCGGTATATCTGCCTGTTTGTACAAACCTTAGCTTATGGACTCTTGAATTACCCTCAGGAGGTGTTGTTGCAACTGAAGGCAAACCGGTTAACTCAGTTAATAGAGTTGACGCTGCATTCAGTACACTTTCCGGTGACTCAGCTCTTTTTCTCAAGAAAGAATCTGCATATTGGGTAAATCGTGGATTAAGTTCTGTCTTTTCCATTAGGTTATCAATATAATAACGATAACCTTTTTGTGATGGGATTCTACCGGCTGAAGTATGAGGTTGAATTAAGTAACCTTCATTCTCAAGGGCAGCCATCTCATTTCTAATAGTAGCAGAAGAAACTTCAAAATCTAAAGCAGCTTGAAGTGTTTTTGAACCTACAGCCTCACCATCGGCAATGTAAGACTCAACAACACAGGAGAGGATTTTCTTTTTTCTGTCTGATAGACCCATTTAAATCGCCTCACCGTTTATTCTTCTTGTTTAGCACTCTGCATACCCGAGTGCTAACTACAGTTATTACTTTAGCACCGAGAGTGCTAAAAGTCAATACTTTTTTAAAAAAATATCTGAAAAAATATAGTTTTTCTTTACTTTATTTAAATATGTATATATAATATAAATTGAAAGGTAGGTTTTTCGACTATGAGTGACATTTTACCTTATTTATATGCAATCCTTTGGTTCTTACTTGCCATTGGTACTTTTGCTTTTGGAAAGAAAAATAAATTAGGTGCAATTACAGTTGTTGCTTCCATTATGTTTATTTTTATGGGCATATGGTGGACTATTGACGCATTAATACCTAGTGTTAACTTACTAAAAGGTACTTACGGAATTATTGTCAGAGTTGTTATAGCTGTATTTGTATTAATTATGCTATTTATGTATTTACGAATCAAAAAGAACGGGAAAAAGTAATTTTTCTTATTTTTTGCCTACAAATCCTTGTGCTTTACAGAATAGCACCACAATATGTTGATTTTTTAAAATATATTTGAAAAATTTGAAAAAAACACTTGCATTTTTGCAATAATAATGCTACAATAAGCCTTGCGTTATGATTTAATAATATTTTTTGGAGGTGAGACAATGCCAAACATTAAATCAGCTAAAAAGCGTGTTAAGGTTATCGCTACAAAGACAGAACAGAACAAGATGATTAAGTCTAACCTAAAGACTACAGTTAAGAAAGCTTATGAAGCAATCGAAAACAACGATGCTAACAAGGCTGAGGCAGTTAGTCTTGCTACAAAGAAGGTTGACCAGGCTGCAGCTAAGAACATTATGCACAAGAACAAAGCTGCTAGAATGAAGTCATCTTTAGCTACTAAGGCAAACGCTTAATTTAATGAAATGTAAGCAGGGTTTTTTAACTCTGCTTTTTTCTTTTGTAAAATTCACTTGATTTATTGACTAATTTAATTAAAAGTGATAAAATAATCTACATTAGATAGACTAATTATATCGACTTTGATATTTAGGAGGTATTTTGAGATGAAAAAGATATGTGGAATGAGCGTTAGCGTCTTTGTTGCTTTAGTTTCCTCAGTTGTTGCACTTCTTGCAACTGTAACAACCTTCTTTGTTATTAAAGAAAAGAAGAAAAAGGATGACGAAGAACTAGAACGTTACCTAGATAGTTCAATTCAGTAATTTTTAGGACTGACTTACTTGGTAGGTCAGTCTTTTTTTGTACTGATTACACCCTTGTATTTTTAGCCGAAATACAGTAAAATTAAAAGGTATTATTATTTTAGGATTGGTGATTTTATGGATTGGACAGAAATTACTGTTACAATAGACAACAAGGATGTTGACATTACTTCCGATATAGCTAATGAGGTTGTACCTTATGGTATCTATATTGAGGACTACACAAACCTTGAACAAGATGTTGAAGAAATTGCACACATTGACCTTATTGATGAGGACTTATTAAAAAAGGATAGGACTAAAGCTAAGGTTCATATGTATATTAGTTGCGAGGACAATCCTCTTGAAGCAATCAGTCAGATTTCCGAAAAGTTAAAGGAAGCTAATATTGAATTTACTATTGATTCACTTGACTGTGCCGATGAGGATTGGCTTAACAACTGGAAACAATATTTTCAGCCTACACCTATTGGCGAAAAGCTATTGATTCGCCCTACATGGAGAGAAAACTATGACCCACAAGGTAGAATTGTAATTAACCTAGATCCCGGTCTTGCCTTTGGTACAGGTACTCACGAAACAACAAGCCTATGTCTTGGTGTACTTGAAAAGGTTGTTACAGAGAATTCTACTGTACTTGATGTTGGTTGTGGCAGTGGTATCCTTGCTATTGCATCTTTATTACTGGGTGCAAAGAAGGCAGTAGGTGTTGATATTGACGGTCTTGCTGTTAAGACAGCTAAGGAAAATGCTGAACTTAACAATGTATCGGACCGTTTCACTGCTATTGAAGGTAACTTTACAGAAAAGGTTACCGGCAAATACGACATTGTTGTTGCAAACATTGTAGCAGATGCAATTATGTTCCTATCAGAAGGTGTCAAAGAGTTTATGAAAGAGAACTCTATATACATTATGAGTGGCATTATCGACACTAGAGCTGATGAAGTTATTGAGTCAGTTTCAAAGAATTTTGAAATTACAGACAAGTTGTTCTTAAACGGTTGGTACTGTTTAACTGCAAAAATTAAATAATTCATATATCTATCACATAGATACTTTATAATACTAACTAACAAAAATTTTATCCTTCGGAGGGAATAATAATGAATAAGAAAAACACAATAAACTTAATCCTATCTGCTTTTTTGGTAATTGCTTTTATCGTATGCACATACTTCTTTAGCACACTTAACCAGACATCTACAGTACAAAATGCGATTAACGCACTTGTAACAGTAGTATTTGGCTTAATTCTATTTTATGCAACAAGAGTTGGTGACGGTAAACCTGTAAAGAGATTTAGTGTTGTTACATTAATTATTATGGTACTACCATCACTTTACATTTTACTTACAAGTCTTGCACCAACACTACCACTGGGCGATACACTTGGCAACAGCTCTATTGTTGTTTGCTTAGCAGGTGTAGCTCTAGGTTATGGTATTCCATATACATTCCTAAGTGGTTTTGAAGTAGAAAGAGAAGAAGTAGAAGAAGGCAATGTTGAAGGTGGCATTATGGAAGAAATTGATGCTACTGATGAAAACGAAACTGACGAAACAGAAGAACTTGAACAGAATGAGGAAGTAACAGAAGACGATACTCCTGTTGAAGATAATCAAGAATAAAAAGAGGTAATAAAATGGGTTGTACTCACGATTGTTCCAGTTGTGGCGAAAGTTGCAACAGTAAGAAACCGGAAAATTTAATTGAAAAGTTAAATCAATACAGTTCAGTAAAAAAGGTAATCGGTGTTGTATCCGGCAAAGGTGGTGTAGGCAAGAGCCTTGTAACATCTACACTTGCCGTTACAATGAACAGAAAGGGCTATAAGACAGCAATTCTTGATGCCGATATTACCGGTCCTTCTATTCCAAAATCTTTTGGTATACACGAAAAGGCAAAGGGTAATGATGACGGTATCTTCCCTGCAAAAACTAAAGACGGCATTGACATTATGTCTATTAACCTACTGCTACCTGACGAAACAAGTCCTGTAGTATGGAGAGGTCCTGTAATTGCCGGTGCAGTTAAACAGTTTTGGACTGATGTTATTTGGAGTGATATTGACTATATGTTTGTTGATATGCCTCCGGGAACAGGTGATGTTCCTCTAACAGTATTCCAAAGCCTTCCTGTAGACGGTATAATCATCGTAACTTCACCTCAGGAACTTGTATCTATGATTGTAGAAAAAGCCGTTAATATGGCAAATATAATGAATATTCCTATCCTTGGTATTGTAGAGAATATGAGTTACTTTAAGTGTCCTGATTGTGGCAAGGAGCATAAGATTTACGGTGAAAGCCATATTGAAGAAATTGCAAAGAAAAATAACCTTGAAGTTCTTGCAAAACTTCCAATTGACCCAAGTTTAGCAAAGCTGGTTGATGCAGGTGAAGTAGAAAACTTCAGTGGCGACTTTATGGATAATGTTGCAAAGAAAGTTGAAACAACTTGTAAAATTAAATAATTCAAACTAAAATAAGGACTTGCTTAACTGCAAGTCCTTTAATTTTGCCTTATTTAGATACAAAAAAGTGGTGCTGAAAAGCACCACTTAATTTTTATTATTTTACAGTAATTGTAACACCTGTTTTGTTATAACCACCTGAAATATAACCGGCAGGACAGATAATATATGCCTTTACTGTGTAAGTATATTTCTTACCACTAACAACATTCTTATCTGTATAACTCTTAACATTGCCACCCTTAACATCAGCAATTAGCTTATAACCACTGTTGCCTGTTTTGCTATATACATAGTAGCCTGTAGCACCGGGTACTGTTGACCAATTAATCTTTGCCTGTCCCTTAGTAGTTGATGGTGAACCTAGCTTTACAGTCTTAGGAACAGCCTTGCCCTTTACTGCTTCACTGTCAAAGCTACCGTACTCAACCTTATTATTAATTACATAAGCAGTAACATAGTAGTAATACTCTGTACCACATTCTACTGTATCGGTAAAGCCTGTTGCAGCACCACCACTAATGTTCCTAATTAGCTTATATGTACCGTTTACAACTTTTCTGTAAACCTTATAGCCTGTAGCACCGTTACTTCTGCTCCAACTAACATTTAGCTTATTATAGTTAGATGAAGTTACCCTTACAACAGGTCTGTCAGGAATAGTCATAATCTCTAAACCGTTAGAGTTGTAAGAACCAAGTACAGGTTTCTTCCTAACATTTCTGTATGCTCTGACTGTGTAATGATACTTAACACCACAAGTAACCTTTTTATCTGTATAAGAAAGTTTCTTAGAGTTGGTTGTGCCAATTGTTGACCATGTTTTGCTACCATCTGCTTTACGCATTACCTTGTAGCCGTTAGCACCACTTACTGTTTTCCACTTAACGGTTACATTAGTAGCAGTAGAAGAAGTAACAGAAACCAGCTTTGGTGCTGATGTAACAGGTTTCTTAGTAACACCTGTTTTGTTAAAGTCACCCCAGATAGTCTTGCTACCGTCTTTATAGTAAGCTCTAACTGTATATGTGTAGTTAACACCTGTTGTTAATTTACGATGTTCACAACTTGTAAGTGAACCGTTCTCAAATGTTGCAAGTGTTGACCATTTCTTTGCATTATCTTTCTTAAAGTAAATTCTGTAACCTGTTGCACCGTTTACCTTTTCCCAACTAACCTTTAATGAATTGTAGCCGGTTGAAGCAACCTTTACCTTTACAACCGGTGGAACAGCCTTGCAACTTACTGCCGAGTTGTTACCACTTGTATATGTCTTGCCGTTTTCATATCTAAATGACTTGATAATATACTGATAAGTTGTACCACAAGTTACTGTTTGGTCTGTGTATTTATCTGTTTGTTCATAAAGAGTAATAAGTTCTTTATAATTTTTGTCTGATGGTAATTTTCTGTAAATCTTATATCCGTTAGCACCGTCAACCTTGTCCCACTTTAGTTCAATAGCGTTGTACTCAACACTTGTTACGGAAGTTAAGTTAGGGTTACTTGGATAAGCAGTACCGTGAATATAATTTTCATATGTACTTACTCTCTTAATACCATTTTTGTTATAGAAAGCTCTTACTGTGTATTGGTATCTAACACCGGTAACGGCCTTTTCATCCTTAAATGTTACAATTGACTGTTTATCTACTGTACCAATCTTGCTATATGTACCGGTTGCCTTTCTATAAATATCATATCCGGTAGCACCCTCAACCTTAGTCCATTCAATTGAGATTGTGTTATAACCAAGGCTCTTTGCACTTTTTAGTGCAGGTTGTGCAGGAGTTGTCAGTCCTAAATAATCCTTGCTACCACGGCCTTCATAATTTTTGCTATCAACTGTTCTAAAGCCATTAACTCTGTAGTAGTATTTAACACCACACTTTAGGCCACTATCAGTAAATTCTACATTACCGTTGCCGTTAATAGTTTTTATTAGTTTATAGCTTTTATCATTTTCAAGTTTACGATAAACATTGTAGCCACTTGCACCGTTTACCTTGCTCCAAGTTAGCTTTAACTTGTCACTTACTGTACTAACACCACTTTTAATTGTAGGGGCTTTAGTACAAGCAGTAGCTGTGACACCCTTTGAATCATATAAACCGGCATATGGCTTACCATTACGGTTTCTGTATGCTCTTACTGTGTATTGATACTTTACACCTGTAGTAGCTGAAAGGTCAGTAGATGAGAAAGTTTTGTTTCTGTTTACTTCAGCAATCTGCTTAAAGTACTTTTCACCATCAGCTTTTCTGTAAACATAGTAGCCGGAAGCTCCATCTACCTTTTTCCAAGTAACCTTAATTGCATTAAAGTCAACACTTTCTGCAGTTTTTAGTGTTGGTTTCTTTGGTAGTGCCACGCCCTTAATACCGTTTTTATCAAATGAACCTAGCTTTGAAGTTTCACCTACATAAGCTCTGACAGTATAGTAATATTCTTGACCTACTTGAGCTGAGTCATCTTTATATGTAGTACCCTTTACAAATCCAAGTGCAGTAAAATCTTTTTCACCGGCTTTTTTACGGTAAACCTTATAGCCTGTTGCTCCTTTAACTTCTTGCCACTTAACATTAATAGTATCATAATCGGCACTTGTTGCACTTAGTAGTTTTGGAGCATCGGTTTCAACATTGATACTCTTACCTGTTTTGTTATATTTCAAATAAACTGCTTTACCGTTATTATCGTAATAATAACCTCTAACAGTATATTCATATGTATTACCCGGTGTTACTGATGTATCGGTACAACTACGAATACCCTCACCGGCTGATGAAGAGAATGTCTTGAAACTTTTACCGGACCAAGAAGTTGCACCTTCCTTTCTTTTATATACAGTGTACTTTTCACAAGCACCGTTAGGATACCAAGAAAGTGTTACTGCTGTAGACTTAGTTTCAGCAAGTGACTTTAGCTTTACAGTGTTGTTATTCTTAAATACTACGAAATAACAAGCAGTATAATTAGTTGATGAAAGTTTCTTTAGTGCTAAAGCGTTATAGTAATCATTAGCAGTATTGTATCTTGTACCACCGTCATAAATAGCAGTTGAATCGTTAATAACCAAAGTCTTTTGCTTTACAGTAGCCTGACGGTCAATCTGTACATAGTGTGATGATGTTGTTGGAGATACAACCTTTAACAGTAGGTGATACTGAGTATTAGGGTCATTAAAGTATCTCATAGCAGTACTGTAAAAAGAACCTGATGGGTACTGCTGAAAACTTACACAACTCATACCGAACTGACCGGCTAAAGTTGACCAATAAATACCTACATCACCGATACCTTTAGATGGTGAACCGTACTTTGTCATTAGAGTTCCGGGGTTTACTGAGTTAGGGTTTGCAACACCGGCTTCTACAAACATCTTAGCCATTGCAACTGTACTACAACCGTAACGGTTCATCCAGTCACTTTCCCAAGCGTCACTGGGTTTTGTATTGTGCCAAGGGAATTGGTCTTGACTCCATGCTCTGTAATATTTGTAACCATTTGTCTTAATCATCTTAGCACCATCAAAATAGTTAACGGCACTAACTGATGTCATAGGCACAATCATTAGAAAAGCAGTAAGCAAAACTAATGTTAGTGTTATAGAAATCTTCTGTACTTTTCCCACAGTTATTCCTCCTAGAATTTCTAAGTAATTTCAAATATATTTATTCATTTGTCTTTTAAATTAAGTCCTTGTTACTATTACAACAAGGATGTTACCAATTTTCATTATAACATTTACATATATTTTTTTCAACTTATGGGGCATTTTGTAACTATTCTTGTGAAAAAGAAAAAATGCTCCCTAGTTTTAGGGAGCAAATTTGTTTATTTTAGTGCATCCATAGCAGCATGGATAAGAGCAATTTTTTCTCTTTCCTTTTCTGCTTGACCTTTAATCTTTTCAATAACTTTTTCAGGTGCTTTAGACATAAAGCCCGGATTATTAAGTTTTCCTTCATCCTGAGCAAGCATTTTTTCAACCTGCTTTAGTTCCTTATTAAGACGCTTTAGTTCAGCTTCTTTGTCAACCAGTTCTTCCATTGGAATATAGATTTTTGCATCACTTGTAACAACAGTAACTGCACCGTCAATATCAAATGAATCACTAATTTCAACTTCACTTGCTGATGCAAGTTTCTTAAAGAACTGTTCACCGTTACTAAATGTTTCAGGAATAGCAGTAGCAATAAATAGCTTTGCTTTCTTTGATGGTGGAACATTCATTTCGTTTCTCTGAGTACGAATAGCAGTAATAGCTTCCATAACCTTCATCATTTCTTCAGCTTCACTTGGGAAGTCAAGGTTAGGGTCATATTCAGGATACTTTTCAAGCATAACAGTTTTACCGTCTGTATCGTGAGGAATTGTCTGCCAGATTTCTTCTGTGATAAATGGCATAAATGGATGTAATAGCTTTAGAATCTTGTCAAGAACATAAATTAGTACCTGACGAGCATTCTGAGCAGTTTCACCTTCACTTTGAAGTCTAGCCTTACAAAGTTCAATATACCAGTCACAGTAGCTGTTCCAAATAAAGTCATAAATCTTAGAAAGTGCAATACCAAGTTCAAATCTTTCAAGATTTTCGTTAACTTCTTTAGCTACATTATTTAGTGTATGAAGAATCCACTTATCCTCTGTTTCAAGAGTAGCAGGTAGTTCATTCTTAACATTATAGTCATCAATGTTCATATGAACAAATCTACTTGCATTCCATAGCTTATTAGCAAAGTTACGACAAGCCTCAACTCTCTTTTCGGAATATCTCATATCGTTACCCGGTGAGTTACCTGTAGCTAGGAACATTCTTAGAGCATCAGCACCGTACTGGTCAATAACAAGTAGTGGGTCAATACCGTTACCAAGTGACTTACTCATCTTAACACCGTTTTCATCACGAACAATACCGTGAATAAATACAGTATCAAATGGCTGACTGTTCATCTGTTCAACTGAGCTGAAAATCATTCTTGCAACCCAGAAGAAAATAATGTCATAACCTGTAACAAGTGTATTAGTTGGGAAATAGTAGTCAAGTTCAGGTGTCTTATCAGGCCAACCTAAAGTTGAGAAAGGCCATAAAGCTGAGCTGAACCAAGTATCAAGTGTATCTTCATCCTGATGTAGGTGAGTACAACCACACTTAGGACACTTCTCAGGCATTTCCTTTGCAACTGTTACTTCGCCACATTCATCACAATAGTAAGCAGGAATTCTGTGACCCCACCATAACTGACGAGAAATACACCAGTCACGGATGTTTTCCATCCAATGATAATAAATCTTATTAAATCTTTCAGGAACAAATTTAGTTTTGCCGCTCTTAACACATTCAATAGCAGGACCTGCAAGTTCATCCATCTTTACGAACCATTGCTTAGAAACTCTTGGTTCAACTGTGCTGTGACATCTGTAACAAGTACCAACATTGTGGTCATGCTTTTCTACTTTAACAAGGAAACCACCTTCGTCAAGATCTTTAACAATAGCTTCTCTTGCTTCGTATCTATCCATACCGGCATACTTTGGATAATCTTCAACAATCTTAGCGTCATCTGTCATTACATTAATAACAGGTAGGTTGTGTCTTAGACCAACCTGGAAGTCGTTAGGGTCATGAGCAGGAGTAATCTTAACTACACCTGTACCAAAGTCAACATCAACATAATCATCGGCAATAATTGGAATTTCTCTGCCAACAAGTGGAAGTGTTAATGTTTTGCCTACTAAATCCTTGTATCTTTCATCACTTGGGTTAACTGCTACTGCTGTATCACCAAGTAATGTTTCAGGTCTTGTTGTAGCAAGTTCTAGGTAGCCACTACCATCTGTTAGTGGGTAACGAAGATGCCAGAAATGACCTGCTTGTTCTTCAAATTCAACTTCTGCGTCAGAAATTGATGTTTTACAATAAGGACACCAGTTGATGATTCTTTCTCCTCTGTAAATTAAGCCTTTGTTGTATAGACGAACAAAAACTTCCTTAACAGCCTTAGAACAACCTTCATCCATTGTAAAGCGTTCTCTTTCCCAGTCACAAGAAGAACCCATCTTCTTTAACTGGCTAACGATTCTACCACCGTATTCTTTTTTCCACTCCCATGCTCTTTCAAGGAACTTTTCTCTGCCTAAATCTTCTTTAGTAATACCCTCTTTACGCATTGCTTCAACAATCTTAGCTTCTGTTGCAATACTGGCATGGTCTGTACCGGGTAGCCATAGTGCAGAATAACCCTGCATTCTTCTCCAACGGATAAGAATATCCTGTAGAGTGTTGTCTAGGGCATGACCCATATGTAGCTGACCTGTAATATTTGGAGGTGGCATAACAATAGTATAAGGTTTCTTGTCCTTATCTACTTCTGCGTGGAAGTAGTTGCCCTCCTGCCAAAAGTCATATATTTTGTCTTCAACCTCTTTTGGGTTGTAGGCTTTAGCCATCTCTTTTGCCATAGTTTATTCTCCTTCATAGCAAAGTTCATACAGTATTTATTATCTCATTATAAAAGAAAAAAGTCAATAATAAAAGCACCCATAATGAGTGCTTTTTTGCAATAATAATTTTTATTCTTTTTCTTTTTTGTTTTTTATTCTTTGGCGTGACCTTTTATATCTATAAAGAATATTAGTTGCCCATTCTCTGTCGATAGTTAAGAAACCCATCAAGTTCTTATCCTTTTCAGCCAATTCATCAACAATAGCAAGGCTTTTGCTATAGATTTCAAGCCTAGCTGACTGAATATAAGGTTCTTTGTCAAGACCTGTTAAGAAAGTAAATCCCATCGTGTTGCTTTCTCTGTCATACATTGATAAGTACCCTTCGGTAACTTCTCTTAGTTTTAATTTTCTGGCAACACTTTCACTAATGGCAAGTTTAGTTAGTTCAACTGCCATATCGTCAAGACCATTTTCAAAGATAAATATTTTTTCTTTAAATGTGTTAAAGTTAGGTGCTAATCTTTTTCTGATACCCTTTAGATTCTTAAATTCTTCTTCAAGCTCATTATCGGCAAGTTGGAAACGGTCAATATCCGGAATCAGATACACCATAAATCTTCTTTTCATATCGTTATATAGCAATGGATATGTAAGTCTTGCCTTGTGACCACAAGCATGACATGTCCAATCAAAGATTTTTTCTTCAAGCACTTCATTTCTTAGGTGAGGATTGTTTGTGGCATTGATGCTTGTATATAATTTTCCCTCAGTTACTGCGTTACATTGTGGACAGATAATCTCTTTTATAACTGTTTTAGGCATATTGCCACCTCCTTATTCTATACAATATTATAATAAATGAAAAATATTCGCAAGTAAATTTTCAAAATTTTATTGATTTTATTATAAAAATCTGTTTTAATAGTGTTATAGTACATTGTACTTATCAAATAAACTAGGAGGTTTATTATGGCTATTTTAGAAACAATTACTGATGGTTTATGCTCAGCAAAAAATGCAATTGTTGATATAGCACAAGATGTTGTAGAAAAAAGTCATCAAAAAGCTCAGCTTAACCGTCTTCGCAGTATAATGAAGAAAGAAAACAAAACTATGGAACAGGCCTTTACTACACTGGGTAAGGCTTTTTATGAAAATATGACAGAAGAGGACAAGAAGGAACACCACCTAATCTGTCAAGTTATTGAAACAAGCAGTGAAAGACTTGAAAGAGCTCATAGACGCTATATTGAAATAGCTGATGGTATTGCCGATCAGTCACCTGAAAATAAAGAAGAAATCACCAGTGAAGAACTGGACTCTCTAACTGTTGCTTGTTCCAACGAAAACGAATACAAGGAAATGAAAACTCCTGTAAAAGTAACTGTTAAAGAAATCAAGCGTGAAGATACTCACGAAAAAACTGCTGAAGAAGTAAGAGCAGAAAACAGAAAGAAAATGATAAATCAAGCAATCAGCCACAATCAGCCATCAACTAATGCTGAAAATGAAATTGCAGAAGAAGATTCTTTCTGATTATAAACAAACTACTTAAGGCTGTCGTTGACAGCCTTTTGCTATCTATGGAGAAAAGTATGAGAAAAAATGTAAATGTAAGTGCAGTAATTTTTCGCACAATTTTTGTAACTTTAGGTGTGGTGGGAATTCTCTCCAGCCTAGGTTGGTTTAATAGGGAATACAACATTAACTGGTATGTATTTTACACAAATTTATCTAACTATATTTGTATAATAGTTATGTTTATATCCTTAATCTTTTCAGCAAAAGGCAAAGATACAGTATTGCCACGATTTAGGTTTTACTGTTTAATAATGATTTTAGTAACTTTCTTTGTGTACAACATTCTACTATCAAATGAACACACACCATATACATATTTTACAGATATTTCTTGTACACTACTTCACTGTGTACTGCCTATTATGTATTTTCTTGACTGGTTACTGTTCTGCAAGAGAAACACCCTAAAGGTAGTTGACCCTATATTATCAGTAATTATGCCACTTATTTATGTTGCATATATTGTTATCAGAAGTTCACTGATTACACATCCGGCAAAAGGTATTGTAATTTATCCATACTTTTTCTTAGACCTAGGAAAGCTAGGTTGGAGTGGCTTCCTAGGTTGGGTAGGAGTATTACTTGCTATCTTTATTGCACTGGGATATATTCTATATATGATTGACAAAGTTATAAAAGGAAAGAACAAATCCAACTGATTTTTAGTAAAAACTTACTATTTTCATTTACAAAAATAAATACCTATGGTATAATTTACATATCAACTATAAAGGAATTGATAAAATGATAAGTAACGAAAGAATACAAGAGCTAATCAAGGCTTTTTTTGAAGACCATGACCATGGCAGAGAAGCAATGCAAAATGCAACTGTTGCTGAAAACATCTGCTTTATAGATTATCTGGAAGAACATTGCATCCCTAAAGCAAAGGAAATCAACAATGAAGATGACCTTAAAATGTTTACAGAATACGTTATCCATTTCCGTATGCTGACTTTAGAGAAAATTCTAAATCTGGATAAAATGTGGATTGTAGTTTCACAGGGCACAAGCCACTTCTATGCACACGACAAGGACGCTATTGTACTTGTTGATACAAGTGGTGCCGATTACCTAATCAGCAACCTTGCCGAACAGAATTTTGATGTTGAAATTCGTGAAATTACCGGTGATGACTTTATTGCACTTGTTGAAGATATGCAAAGACTTGGTTTCCAGAACATTCAGTTTACTGATGGTAGACTAAGACCACTAGTTATCCCAAGAGATACTATCTTTAAAGCTGAAAAAAGTGAAACAACTATCAACCCTGACCTTTACATAGAGTCACTAATCTTCCTACAGCATGTTGCAAAGTTCCGTAAGGAAGACAAAAACATTGCAGTACAGGAAAACAGCCCTCTAACTTTAGCACTACAGAAAGCTACACTACTTGTACCTGCTATCGTACAAAGCAGAGACGGTGACCAAATGCAGGTTAAGTATCCTTTCCTAAATACAAATGTTGAAGGTCAGAAGATTTTACCTGTACTAACAGACCACAAGGAATATGATTACTTTGTAAACACACCACTTATGAAGGACTATGCATCCCTTGATGATGACAAGAAAGTTTGTATTGAACTTCCATTTGTAGAGGTTTACCGTATCTTCAAAACAGATAATCTATTTGCAATTGCAATTAACCCTGTTGGCATCAACCTCGTTATTAACAGAGAGGTTATGGGCGTTGCAACTAAGAACATTGAACTTCATAACAACCCTAATATTCTTGTTGAGAGAAACGGTGAAGAAGTTGATTATGATAACAATGAAGAAGTAGAAGAAGAAGCACCAACAAACAGATATAAAGATGAAGAAACTTCTGATTTAAGAAAGAAAGTTCTTGAACACTTTATTGAAACTCAGAAAGGTGTTATTGAAAAGCACAAGGATGACACTTCAGAAGAAGGTCAAGAAAAGCTAAAGAAAGCTCAGCAGAAACTTGCTGAATTTGAGAAACAGCTGGAGGCTTTAAATGACTAAAGGTGAAAAGGCTGAATCCTTGTTTAAAGAAGGTTACAACTGCTCCCAATCAGTAGCTATGGCATTTGCCGATGAGCTAAACATTCCAAGTGATGTTGTGGCAATGTCCGTTTCAGGCTTTGGTGGTGGAATGGGCAGAATGAGAGAAGTTTGTGGTTGTGTCAGCGGTATGGTATATGTGCTAAGTATTCTATATGGTTATAGCGACCCAAAGGACTTTCAGACTAAGAAAGAACTGTACCAAAGAATCAATGAAGTTGCCGACAAATACAAAGAGATTAACGGTTCTATTATTTGCAAGGAACTTTTAGGACTTGTAAAGAAAGACGGTATTGTTCCGGAAAAAAGAACTGATGAATATTACAAGAAAAGGCCTTGTTCCGAACTTTGTAAAATTGCCGGTAACATTCTGGAAGAATATTTAAATTCTCACCCATATAAATAAAATTAATTTTAGTATTAAGAAAGACTGTTGTACAAAATGCAACAGTCTTTTTCTTCACAAAGTAAAAACCGATTAACCCTAATGGGCTAATCGGTTAATTTTTTATCATTTTACTTCAGTATATTTATATTCTGAATCGTAAGTCATATTCTTTTTAACTTGCTTATATGTACTTCCACTGGTTGTTGATACATACATTGAATAAGAAGTTGCCTTAGCCAATTTATTATCGTCAGTAACCATTAGATAACCACCACTAACATAAGCACCTAGATAAACTGTAAATGTTTTTGTTGAGCCTTTCTTAATTTTCTTAGAATAGCCGGTATCAATAACCTTTGCAGTTATCTGTCTGGAGTAAACAACACCATATCTACAATCACTTTCACCATTATATTCCTTGTAACCATAGATACCGTTTACCTTCTTATAGTCGCCTAACTTTGTAACTTTAAGTTTAGCAAACATATAATCATTTTCACTAATATTTAGGTCATAACCCTTTAGTGTGTCACCTTCTTCAACATCTGTATCATTCTTAACTTTATTAAATAGAATTTCATCAATATCAGAAGTATCTACGCCATCAAGTGTTTTAGGAACTGTGCCTAAACCGGAAATTGTAATTTCCTTTTTAGCAGTAGTGCCGTCTTTGTCTTCGCTATCCTTTAGTACTGCATCATTGTCGTACATAGTAGCTTCAACAGTAACCTTGTCACCATTCTTTAGGTTGTATGAAGGATTAAATATATAGTAAATCTTTGCGTTACTCTTGCCATTTTCAACTCTACCGTCACCGTCTAAGCCACTGACTTTTAGTTCAAAATGTTCCTTATCAAATGGGTCAATAATTTTCTTTTCTTCAAGGCCACTTACTTTGAAAGAAAATTCATCTGACTTTATGTTTACACCAAAGTTCTTTAACTTATCTTCATCATACTTAGCCTTTACTGTGATAGTATCGCCATTTTTGATTTTACCGTCATTACCTTTAACCAGTGAAAATGTGATATTGTTTAAAGCATTTTTTGTTTCAGTAAGTTCAGCAATTTTCTCTGAATATTCCTTGTACTTACTGTCACTTTTATCGCTAATATCACTTCTTTTTTCTGCAATTTCATCTCTATCGTCTTTGCACTTTTGATAGTCAGCCTTTGAATTTAATGTTGCTGTACCACTAAATCCATCAAACTGAACATACTTAGATAAATCAACATCATAAGCATTTTTGCCACAACCTGTTGCAAATAACAGTGAAGATAAAACTACAAGACCACAAATAATTACGCTGATTGTTCTCTTCATTTCTTGTCCTCAGTTCGTTTTTTCTTTTTATATATTATTTGTTAAGAATAGAGTTAATAAGTCCACCCTTAGCAATAATATTCTGAATAAATTCAGGGAATGGTTCTGCCTGATATGTTTTGCCTGTTGTATCGTTAGTGATAACACCTGTGTCAAAGTTTACAGAAACAGTATCTCCATCCTTAATATCCTTAGCAGCTTCTTCACATTCAAGAATTGGAAGACCGATGTTAATAGAATTACGATAGAAAATTCTTGCAAATGTTGATGCAATAACACAGCTGACACCTGAAGCCTTAATAGCAATTGGAGCATGTTCTCTTGAAGAACCACAACCAAAGTTCTTTTCGGCAACCATAATGTCACCTTGCTTTACATTCTTAACAAAATCTTTATCAATATCTTCCATACAGTGAGCAGCAAGTTCACTATGAGAAGAAGTGTTTAAATATCTAGCAGGAATAATAACATCAGTATCTACATTATCCCCAAACTTATGTACTGTACCATGTGCGTTCATAGTAATGAAACCTCCTAATTAAAGTTTTTCCGGATCTGTAATGTAGCCCTTAACAGCTGATGCTGCAGCTACTGCAGGAGAAGCAAGGTAAACCTCACTATCAACATGACCCATACGACCAACAAAGTTTCTGTTTGTTGTTGAAATAGCCTTTTCACCGGCAGCCAAAATACCCATATGACCACCTAAACAAGGGCCACAAGTTGGAGTTGAAACAACTGCACCTGCATCAATAAATATATCGAATAGACCTTCATGCATAGCATCTTTCCAAATCTGCTGAGTACCCGGGAAGATGATACATCTTACACCCTTAGCAATCTTCTTGCCCTTTAGTACATTAGCAGCAGCTCTTAGGTCGCTAAGTCTACCATTTGTACAAGAACCGATAACACACTGGTCAATCTTAACTTCTGTTTCACCGATTTCATCAACAGTCTTTGTGTTCTCAGGTAGGTGAGGGAATGCTACTGTTGGACGAAGTGTTGCTAGGTCAATAACATATGTTTCGTCATATTCAGCATCTTCGTCAGCAGTATATTCTACAGGAGTACCCTGGAATCTACCGTCACAGTATTCTCTTGTAATATCATCAACAGGGAAGATACCGTTCTTTGCACCGGCTTCAATAGCCATATTTGCAATACATAGTCTGTCATCCATATTTAGATGCTTAATGCCTTCGCCACAGAATTCCATTGACTTGTATAATGCACCGTCAACACCAATCATACCGATAATGTGTAGGATAACATCCTTACCACTAACATAACCCTGAGGTTCACCAACAAGTTCAAACTTAATAGCTGATGGAACTTTAAACCAAGCCTTACCGGAAATCATACCGGCACACATATCTGTTGAACCAACACCTGTTGAGAAAGCACCTAAAGCACCATATGTACATGTGTGAGAGTCAGCACCGATACATAGTGAACCGGGACCTACTAAACCGATTTCAGGAAGTAGGGCATGTTCAATACCCATCTGACCTACATCTCTATAATTCTTAATATCATACTTGTCAGCAAACTGACGAGAAATCTTTACCTGTTCTGCTGCTTTAATATCCTTATTAGGAGTAAAGTGGTCCATAATCATTGCAATTTTTGTGTTATCAAAAACAGAGTCTGCACCATTTTCTTCAAAAACATTGATAGCAACCGGACAAGTAACATCGTTACCAAGTACAAGGTCCAAATTTGCCTCAATTAGCTGTCCTGCTTTAACCTCAGAAAGTCCTGCATGTGCTGCTAAGATTTTCTGTGTCATTGTCATACCCATTACAATCTTCCTTTCTATTTTCATAGTATATAAAATAACATTATAATTGTATCACTTATTGCCATTTAATTCAAGTCTTTAACATAGCAATAATATTTATACAACAAAAAAGAGGCTATGAAAAGCCTCTTTCTAATAGCAATTATTACTTAAAGTATCTATCAACAGTTTTTGTTAAACTGTCATCAAGTTCATAGTACTTACTGTCAACAACTCTAATATACTTTTTGTTCTTATCCTTAGGGAATAGTTTAACCTGACTTGTTACCAGTTCATCATCACTTGTACCCCAAAAAGTACAATTTTGTTTTGTATCAATTTTATCCACATAGCTGATTTTATCCTTATCAACTTCCTTGTAGTTATCCATTGAAATTACTTTTTCAAAAAGACTTGTGCTTATATCCGACTCATTAGTTGACATTTTCTTATCCTTAGTGTCAAATACTACACCACACTTAAAGTTGTCATAATCAGTATATTTTTCTTCAAAACTTCTTTCGCTATCTTCTTCAACAAAGATAACACCGGAAATGTTAGTATTTAATGATACTAAAATTTTATATTCGCTATAACCTTTCAAGGTATTCAAATCACTTGCACCAGAGATTACACCCTCAGCTTTTGATAGCTTATAATCATTGTTTCCGTTATAAGTAAAATCGGTTTTCACATACATTTTACCGTCACAAATAGCCTTGCTGTCACTTTTCATAGTTGAAAGGATAGTACCCACACCACTTGTTGTACCGGTAACTAACATTGCAATCAAAGACACAACAGTAATTGCCAAACCAATACCACCTACTACATAACCGGACTTACCACCGTGTTTAGGTGCAATAGATTTCTTTCTTTTTTTTAGCATTAAAAATACAAACCAAATTATAATACCGATAACCAGTAGGATAATACCAAGAAGAATACCACCGGTTACAGATGTTGCTGTAGATAGATTCATCATAAACTCCCTTATAGTTAATTTACTTTCATTATAAGTGAAGTCACAAAAATAGTCAATAAACAGTGGTTTTATTCTGCTTATTTACTGTTGATTAGTTAACCACTATTTGTTATAATACTGATTAACATTAGATATTAAGGAGTTCTTATGAAATTTCTAAACAAAATTTTCTCAAGAGTTTTCATAATCGGATTTATCATTTTTATTCAAGTAGTCTTTCTGCTATTTTTAATGTTTGAGTTCCAACTTGCTTTTAGAATTGTAAGAGTATTTTTTATTTTAATCACAATTTCCCAGATTGTTTCTATTATTAATTCCAACAAAAATACTGCCTACAAAATGGCTTGGATTATTCCTATGGTTGCTTTGCCTACCTTTGGTGGTATGGTATATTTTGTTGCAGGTGGCAAAAGACCCGGTAGATTTTTGCGAAAAAGAATGGATAAAAGTGAAAGTCATTCTCAGAAGTTTAAACCTGATTGCAGTGTTACTCTTTATGAAATTGAAAAGCAAGACCTATGTATGAAAAATATTTTTGGTTACATAGATAGGATGGGTTATCCTGTATATAAGAAAAGTGATGTTTGTTACTATCCACTTGGTGAATATAATTTTCCTGTTATGCTGGAAGAATTACGAAATGCAAAGCACTATATTTTCTTAGAATATTTCATTATTGCCGATGGATATATGTGGAACAGTATTCTTGATATTCTAAAGGATAAGGCATCTCGTGGTTTAGATGTTAGACTGATTTATGATGATGTTGGATGTATTTCACTTTTGCCAAACAACTACCCAAAAACTTTAGAAAGTTACGGTATTAAGTGCATTAAGTTCAATCCCTTTAGACCTGTACTTTCATCAGTAGCTAACAATCGTGACCACAGAAAGATTATGGTTATTGACGGTCATACCGGCTTTACCGGTGGTATTAATTTAGCAGATGAATACATTAACAGAATAGAACGATTCGGTCATTGGAAAGATGACGGTATTATGCTGAAAGGTGACGCTGTGTGGAATTTAACAGAAATGTTCTTATCCACATGGAATGCACTAAGGCGAACAGAATGGGATTTTTCTCCTTATTTTCCTGACAGATATATTGATGAAATTTCTGTTATGCCACAAGGTGACGGTTATATTTGTCCTTATGGTGACACACCACTTGATGATGAACCAACTTCCGAAAATGTGTATTTATCCATAATCAACAAGGCTCAAAGGTACATTTACATTACAACACCGTATCTAATAATCAGTGCTGAAATGACAAGAGCATTAACCTTAGCAGCTAAAAGAGGTGTTGATGTAAGAATCATAACACCGGGTATACCGGACAAAAAGACAGTTTTCCAAGCTACAAGGTCATATTATCCTGCACTTATTCGCAATGGTGTCAAAATTTACGAATATTCAAAAGGTTTTGTACATTGCAAAAATGTTGTAGTGGATGATGAAATTGCAACAGTAGGCACAGTAAACTTTGACTTTAGAAGTCTTTACTTGCATTTTGAAAACGGTTGTTTGTTCTATAAGTCCTCAATAATAAGCCAAGTTAAGGAGGATTTCCTAGATACTCAACAATACGGCAATCAAATTGTTTTAGAAGAAAACTTGAATGTAGGTTTCTTCCGTAGAATTTATTATGCAGTTTTGCGATTATTCTCACCATTAATGTAAAATTAAGGTAGTTGGTTATTTTGTATAATCAACTACCTTTTATTTTATGCAAATCTACAAAATTAATTTTTTTATCCAATTAATAGTGACTTTTCATCACGGTTATATTAAAATAGATACTGACATAACATTTTATAATATTTTTAATAAATATTATAAAATTGTATACAAGGAGTTGGTATATGCAATTATTACACATTGATTGTTAAAACATACAATAATCATTAAATTTTTTACTTATCGTTAGAAAGGAATTCAAAAAATGAAATCTATAAAAAACATTGTGGCTATATTTATTTTGCTTATTACTATTAGCACAACTTATCCTGTCGCTGCAACTAGCACAGTAAAATCTAATAGCGACAACGCAACATTATTAGAAACAATTTGTGAGAGTAAAGTTACTGATAACAGTATAAAAAATAATACTGAAACCTCTTTCCTCTCTCGACAAAATATTTCAAAACAAGAAAACACAAAATTATTGTCAAATATGGCAAAAAAGGATTACTCCTCACTGAAAACACATTTTGCAGGTTCATATATTGATAATTGTGGAGATTTAGTAGTTCAAGTCACAGAAAAGAATAATAACACATTAGCTCAAGTAAAAGAAATTACAAACAACGATAAAATTGAAGTAAATGAAGTCCATTTTTCTTATGAAGAATTGTGCAATATTTATGAACAATTAAACGATAAATTGACCAATAAAAATAATAATGCTATTATTAAAAATATTTGTGATAATATCCAATCTATTGTTATTTCACAACAAAATAATGCAATAATTATCCAAGTGAAAAATTTATCAAATAATTTTTCTGAACAGTTTAAAGAGTATATATGTGCTAGCAATGCTATTCAATTTAAAAAGGGCAATGGTTCAATTGTTTCATCCTCTACAAATATGTTTTTAGGAAATAAGATACGCATCGGTAATGTAGGTTATTACAGTATTGGTTGCCGTGCTAGTGCAAAAAAGAACGGCAAACTTATCAAAGGATTTTTAACAGCCGGACATAAAGTTAGTTTAGGTGATAAAGTCTATTATTGTGTATCATCAACTAAAGAAGTTCTGATAGGAAAAATTGTAGCTAAAAAAACAAGCGGAAATGTGGATTGTTCATTTGTTCAAGTAACTAATGCAAATTATCTAGTAAATCGTAGAATTAAAAATTCAGATGGTATAATAATTAGAAACGACGTTTCAGCGACACCAACCGAAGGCGAAGTAGTATATAAGTGTGGTTATGCTGGCAGAGTAACATCTGGTAAAATCATTGGTACAAAAAGCACAGTAACATATAGCGATTGTAATATAACTCTTCATAATCTAATAATGGCAAATTATAAAACTAGAATGGGTGATAGCGGTGGAACTGTTTATACTCTATATGACAAAGTATTTGCTGGAATTCAGTCTGGAGTATATGGTTCAAAAAACAGTAATAACTATTATTCTACTTCATATTTTGTTGATCAAGATTATATTTTTACAAATTGGGGTGGTCTAACTGAACTTTTCCTATACTAAAATTTATTTCACTATTTTAGTAATATTTTTGTTAATTTTCACTTATATTAGTAATGTAATATATATTTCCTTTGATGAAAAGACATATTCCAATGATATAGTTAAAAATTATTTAGATGTTTATAATATTAATAAAACACATATTAATAGAATTACTAAATATCGCTATATACACTATTCCTCAAGCAATATGTCATCCTTATATGAAGATAATAATAATTTATATCGAATAATTATTAATAATTCAGAATTCTCTACTGACTCAAAAGAAATTGCTAACTATTCGGTTAATGTTGTAAATTCTTTTAAAGAAATTGCGTATCTACAGGATATGAACATAGATACTTATTACACAAAAACGCTTCATTATAATAAACATCAATTTTATGAATATTGTTACAATATAGGTCAATATGATATAGAATTTTCATTAATCGTTGGAGCTATTGCTAATAGAGAAAAAATTGATATAAAATCTGCTGATATCACTAACTATTTAAAATCCAATAATTTAAGCAATGATTATTATCATAACAAAAAAAATAAGTGTATAATTAATTATAATATTTTAAAAAGAAAAGTGACTAAATATTTATTAAAAGTGAATAGCAAAATTTAGGAGTTTTTATTTATGAAATTTAAAAGAATTTTTTCTATTACTCTTATTGTTGCATTGATTTTATCAATAGCATCAATTAATACAGTAATGGCAAGTAACACAGTACCAACATTGGCTTCTCAAAATTCACAATCTTCAGTTGGATATGATGAAAATGTAAAAATTAAAGTTGGTCATTCTAAGCAACTGATTATGGGAATGAGCGATATTACCAAATGGACAACATCTAACAAAAACATTGTACAAGTTAGTAGGACAGGTATTATTACCGGTATAAATGCAGGTAAAGCTACTGTCACTGCAACTAACAAGTACAAATTTAGCCGTAAATGTAATGTTATTGTCACTAAGTCTAACGACTCACAATCAACAATCGGTTATGACGAAAAGCTATCAATAAAGGCAGGAAAATCAGTAACTCCTTCAATGGGTATGGACAACATTAAAAAGTGGACTTCATCAAACACAAAAATTGCAAAAGTCAATAAAAAAGGTGTTGTTATAGCTTTACAAAAAGGTAAAACAACTATAACTGCTATCAATAAAAATGGTTTCAGTAGAAGTTGTGTATTGACAGTTACCACATCACCAAAATTAAGCAAAACAAATATTGTTGTTAATAAAGGCAAATGTGCTAATATTAAGATTCTTGGTAAAGCCAAATCAATAAACAATAAGTACACAAATTCTAAAAGTGCTAAAATCATTTCTTCTTCTAAAACCTCTAACTTAAAAGTGAAAGGCATCAGAAAAGGAAAATCAACACTAAAAATTAAAGTAAATGGTGTAAAAAGCATTAATCTATCTGTTACTGTAAAATAAAAGATTAAAAGCAAATAGCTAAATATAAATAGCTATTTGCTTTTTTTCAAATAACACTTGATTTTTTCTTGTATTAATGTTATATTATTTTTGTTGTGTAAATTTTATATTTGCTGATATAGCTCAGTAGGTAGAGCACTTCCATGGTAAGGAAGAGGTCATCGGTTCAAGCCCGATTATCAGCTCCATAAAAAGCCCATTAGTAAGCCACTTTCGGTTGACTAGTGGGTTTTGTTTTGCAAAAATATTTAGTAATGTGATTTTTATATTTTAATTTTGTTTGTGTGTAGAGGAAATTTCCCACTACAAATTAGGTTTTGTAGGGGTAAGTAGGTAGTAACAAATTTTAGCAAATAAGGCTCCCTTGTGTAAAGGGAGCTGTCGCTCGTAAATTGGAAGAATGACAATTTACTCTTAAAGAGCGACTGAGGGATTGTTATGGTATATACTTTTTGCTATATCAATTTTATTCGATAGATATATAATAGGTTTTGTTTTCCTATCTAAATTTTATCTATCTATTACTGCCTACTAGACAATCCTTCCACCACTTCGTGGTCCCCCTTCCTTTACACAAGGAAGGCTGGATGGTTTCTACTAATTCTAAATATCTACCACATAACAAGGCAAGTTCTAGCACCACAAACCCAAGTTTAACTTTTGATATAAGCAAATATTGACATAGAAAATTAAAAACAGAATATGAAAAACAACTACAAAACTATTATGCTTGATACTCCTTATAACACAACAAGAGCCTTAAGTTCTATGAAAAAGCAGGTTTTAAGAAAGTAACAGAAGATGAATTACCGATAAAATTCAGCCATCCTTATAAGGATTGTGACTTCTTTATTTTGAATTTATAATTTAATAAGGATATGAAAAACCCCGATTAGATATACTAATCGGGGTTTGCTTATGCCTTAACTATTAAGTTTATTTATCATCCTTAGGTGATGACTTAGTAGCATTTGTAAACTGCTCTTGTAGTGAAGTGATGGCTGTCTTATAAACATAAGAAATTTGTTCACCATTTACAACACCAACATACTTAGAGTTGTTCGCCTTGTATAGTTCAAGTGTATCGGCACTTCTACCTGAGTCGGATGTATATGTAAACTTAACTGTCATTTCAGGTTTACCGGTAATCTTTTCATGAGAGAAATCTTCTCTTGTAAAGGTTGCACCATGCATATAGTCAAATGCAGTTTGGAAGTAACCAAAGCTGATTTGCTTGCCGTTGTACTTAACTGTTGTGTCAGTTGTTGTTTGGTTATCTGAAGTAGTAGAAGTCTTTGTTTCCAGGTCAAATGTATAGTTGTTTTTACCGAAAGAAACTTCTGTCTTAGATAGGCTTGTGATTTTGTTATCTACAAAGTAGTCACTTCTCATTTTGTCTAGGCTTGATGTTGTCCATCTAACTGAGTCTGTAAGAATCTTGTAAATAACATCTCCACCCTTAACCATTAGGTAGCAGTACTTTTTGCTATCAGGCTTACTGGCTTGTAGTTCAACAACTGTGTCCTTATATGTAGCAGTTAATTCAGCATAAGGTGTTGCTAAACCGAACTTCTGTAAATCGGCACTTGTTGGGTTTAGGCATACAACTGCTTTAGCTGCAACACCACGAATACCTGCTTCAATTTCACTACAAGTAGTATCGTTACCATAGTACTTAGCAGGTTGTGTGATAATGTAGTTTGTTGTAGCAGTATCATCTGTGCTATCTTCAAATTCAATATCTTCTTTGTAGTGTGTACCACTTAGGTGTACTGTCTGAGGAGTAGCTGTATCACCCTCACTTGCTGCCTTAGTAACATTTAAATCAATAAGGTCATATACACTGTATAGGAATGAGTCAACTGATTCTTCATCAACTAGGTAAATTGATTTACCTGTACCGAATTTTACATAGTAGCCTGTGCCATTAGGTGCTTTGTCACCAACATAGAACTTAGAATTTGTCTTGTCTGTGTAGCCAACAGTAACAGTAGCCTTTGGCTTATCAAAACCAAAGTCACTGTCTTCATCACCACTTACAGAAACAATCTTAGTAAATGACATTGCTGCTGCATCTGATGCAACTGAATCAGGCTTACCCTCAGCAATTGACTTATCCTCATAGCCTACCAATGTGTATTCTGTAGCCTGAGTTTCTGTCTTAGTTTTACCGTTTTCATCTTTAGTTTTCTTTACAGGAGTGTAACTCTTGATTTGGAAACTACCGTTATCATTTTCAACTTTAATAGTTTTGATTTTTCTAGGAATATAGTTAATAAGTTCACCGGTACCGTTTTCTTTAACTTCACCCTTATCATCAAGAGCAGGTTCTGCCTGATGCATTTTGTTCTTGTCAACAGTATCGGAAATCTTTGCTTCCTTAGTTACTTCTTGTGTATCTTTGTTGTCTTCACTACCCGGTAGGTTAAGTACCACTACTAATGCAACACCAATAATAACAACAACTGCTGCCACAATAATAATCTTAAGTAGTTTTTTGTTATCTTTCTTTTTAGTAGCCATTATTTCTTTCTCCTAACTGCCCAAATTACAATACCTAGGATTAGTACACCGATTGGGATAATACCTACAAATAGGATTGTTGGGAATAGTGCATCACTTGCAGCTTCCAAACCTAAAGAAGTATCACTGGCTGTAGCACTGTTAATTGTAATAGTTTCGCCGTCATTTTCTGTTAGCACATTAAACATATTTGTAAAGTATGTACTGTTATTAAACTGAGTATAGCCTGTTAAGAAATCGGAAGAAACTGCATAGTAAGAACCGATTACAACAACATTCTTGTTTACACCGTCAGATACTTCGGATTGGTTGATAACTGCACCGTTAAGTGCTTTACCTGTACCATCCTTTACATCATCAGTTGACTTAGCATCAGATGGTAATAAGTCAGCCTTAGTTGAACTCTTTAGAAGTACCTTTGCTGAACTACCCTTTGTTAAGGTAATATTCCATGTGTCACCCATAACAACTCTTGTGTTGCTATCAATACCGTCTGTAAATGTAGACTCATCATAGTCATATGTTGAAAGTCTGTGGTCACTTGGAGCGATAGAAGTAATGTAGTTGTTGTCCTGTTCGTAAATCCAGTTGTTTTCAACCTTAATACCTTGTTCTTCTAGGAATGAATCCATATTTGGTGTACCGTTTTCAATAGCCATTGGAGCAGGTACATAAACGAATGTTTTGTTAGACTTCTTAGCAGTATCTAAGAAACTTGTAACTTTCTTAAGTGCCTGTTCTGAAATATCGGATGTTGGAGCAACAAACAGAAGAATATCACAGTCACTAGGAACTTTACTGTTAGAGTCTAGGTCAACGGTTGTAGTTTCATATGCTTGATTTTCAAGTAATTTCTTTAGTGCTGAATATGCAGTAGAACCACTTGAACTTGTCTTTTCTGAACCAACACCTGATGAAGTAATGAAACAAGCCTTTGCAGCATTTTTCTTAGTTAAACCAAGAATAGCAGTACAAACCTGTTGTTCAACTTTACTTGACTTAATTTTTGAATAGCCTGTTGAAGAGTCATTTTCTGTTTCAAATAGGTCTTCCATTGTCAGACCTTTGTATCTGTCATTACCGGCATCAATAACACAAATTGTGCTTGAACCTGATGTTGTAAGATTTAGGTTGCTATATTTCTTAGCAAATGATGGGTTTGATGAAGTATCTTCGAATTTAAAAGTAATGTGACTGTTTAGTGCAGCAATTTCCTTAAAGAACTGAATTGCCTGTGAGAAATATGCAACACCAAAACTTGAGTCATATGAAGTGAAAGCATCTTCATCAGTTAATAGATAAATGTCAATATCTTGATTTACATTCTTGCAAAGCTTCTTAGTATCATCCTGTAGCTGATACATATTTGAACTTGTAATATCTACTGAAAGGGATGGGAACTTGTTCTCCAGTACAGATGCAATAATATTTACTGCAACTACACAAGCTAGGAAAATTGCAATAATTGCAATACTTAACCAGCCCTTTGAGAACTTTCTTGAATGTAAAATCTTTTTGATTTTAGATTGTTTCTTTACTTCAACATCAGAAGTTTCTTCTTTTCCGGTAACTTCATCTGTAGAAGTTTCATCTGCTTTAATATCTTTTTCGATTTCTGTAGCTAGGAAATCTTCTTTTTTATTTTTCTTAAACAATGTAATACCTCCTTAGCTCCAGCGTCTTTTTTCAAGTACTCTAAGTGTTAAGAAATTGAATAGTGCAATAATTGATAGGAAGAATACAGTATCTGCAACACTTAAAATACCCTTAGTAAAGTTTGAGTAATGGTCAACGAATGAAATACTGGAAATAGCAGTTGAAATCCAAGTTACAGAGATTAGCTGAGAAATGCTATCTATAAAGAAGATTACAAGACCAAAACACATACTTACAATAGCAGAAATAATCATACTTTCTGTTAATGAAGAAATGAAAATATCAATAGAAATCATTGCAGCACCTAGGATAATTGTGCCAAGTAGATTACCTAAGAATACTGACCAGTCAGGTGTACTGTAGAAAGTAAGTGTTAGTGCAAATAAAACATAAATGCCAACACAACAGATAAACATAATCAGCGAACCGAAGAACTTACCGGCAACAATTTCTCCAAGTCCTAATGGAGAAGTTAAAAGTGCCTGGTCGGTTTTCTGTTTCTTTTCTTCTGAAAAAGTTCTCATTGTAATAATCGGAATTACAAGAACTGTAATCATAAACATATTTGAGAATAAACTTGCCATATCTTTGCTGTTTCCTACTATGCAATAGAAGTAGAAGAATAACCCTGCAAAGAAATAATAAACTGCCATTACAACATATCCTATTGCAGAGGTAAAATATGAACTTAATTCTTTCTTTAAAATAGCTGTCATTACTTTTTACCTCCCTTTGATACAGGTTTTGATGTTAGCTTTAGGTATGCTTCTTCAAGACTCATACCACCCTCATTCATAGTAAGGATAACTGACTTGTTGTTAACCATAGCATTGAAAACACCTTTTCTAATGTCAACACCACTTTCATGTTCAATGTTGTATACATTTGTGTTTTCTGCACTTTGTCTTTCAACAGTAATTTTCTGTACACCATGAACATTCTTTAAAGCAGTTGTAACTGAAGTTACTGTGCCTTCAGCTTCAAGAGTAAGTGTTGACTTACCAGTAATAGCCTGTGAAAGTTCAGATGTTTTAGTATCAGCAACAACCTGTCCCTGATTGATAACAACGATTCTGTCACAGATTGCTGAAACCTCTGAAAGAATATGTGAAGAAAAGATAACTGTGTGTTTCTTTCCTAAGCCTCTGATTAAACTTCTGAATTCTCTAATCTGTGAAGGATCAAGACCAACTGTAGGTTCATCAAGAATAAGTACAGGTGGGTTGCCAAGCAATGCTTGAGCAAGACCTACTCTCTGACGATAACCTTTTGATAGGTTACGGATAATTCTTGACTGATGGTCAGTTAACTTAGTAACTGCAAGAACTTCATCAATGTGAGCCTTCTTAGGAAGTTTTACTTTCTTAATAGAGAACATAAACTCCAAATATTTTCTAACTGTCATATCCATATAAAGTGGTGGCAGTTCCGGAAGATAACCAATCTGGGACTTTGCACCCTTTGGATCTTTCAAAATTTCTGAATCATTTATGGTTACTGTGCCACTTGTAGAAGAAATGTACCCTGTGATAATATTCATAGTTGTACTTTTACCGGCACCGTTTGGACCAAGAAAGCCTAGTATCTCACCATCATTAACAGTAAAACTAATGTCGTTTACTGCCTTGATGTCGCCATACTGCTTTACAAGGTTTTTGATTTCAACCATATTTTCAACTCCTTTTTCCTTTTAGTAAACTAGATTAATTTCCATAATAATTCTAACAGATTATTAGTTTTTTTCAACAAATCAACTCCAAATGTCACTTTTTATTCATAAAGTTTCAATTACCTGTCACAATATAAAAAATTCTCTTGTGAAATATAACAAAACCTTTTGAAAGATTTTATTGAATGTGACAATGAATTTATTTTAAACTAACTTATATAGTGTTTATTTATTATTTCAATCCGTATTATTATACCATTAAGTCAAGCTTTCTTCAACAAGTATAGTATAAATAATAGAAAAACAGAGATACTTAATATAAATAAGGTATGGGCAACATTGTTTGCCTGTTTAATAGTATAGAGAAAAGAGTGATAGTATGGATTACCTAAAAGCATTTGTAGTTGGTGGACTTATTTGTGTTGTCGGTCAAATATTAATTGACAAAACAAAATTAACACCGGCTAGAATTTTAACTTCCTTTGTTGTAATCGGTGTACTTCTTGGCGCAGTAGGACTATACAAGCCTTTAGTTGACTTTGCCGGTAGTGGTGCTACAGTACCTTTGTCCGGTTTTGGGTACAATTTATACAAAGGTGTTAAGGAAGGAATCAGCGAAGACGGATGGCTTGGAATATTCACAGGTGGTGCTACTGCATCTGCCGGAGGAATAGCCGGTGCTATATTTTTCGGTTTTTTGGCAGGATTACTGGGAAAACCACAGGAAAAATCCTAGGAAAATATAGATAAACACTTGATTTTTCCTATATTATATGCTATTATTTAATAGTTAAATATCCTAATGGTAAAGGAGTGGTCAGAACGACCGCTCCTTTGTTATTATAAAGAGGTGATAAAATGGCAAACAAAAAAGGTAACAATACTGCCGGAATGGTATGGGAAATTGCAGAACCTATTGCAAAGGATTTAGGGCTACAACTTTGGGATGTTCGCTATGTTAAAGAAGGTGCACAGTGGTATCTTAGAGTAATCATTGACAAAGAAGATGGTGTAGGCATTGACGATTGTGAGAAAATGTCCAGAGCCTTAGACGCTCCTCTTGATGAAAAAGAGATTGGTCAGAACCAGTACATTCTGGAGGTTAGTTCTCCCGGTATTGAGAGAGAGCTTGTTCGTGAGGAACATTTTGACCAATTTATCGGTGCTGATGTAATGGTTAAGATGATTAGACCTATTGAGGGTATCGGTAAGGAATTTAAGGGTAAGCTTAAATCTGCCGATAAACAGACTGTTACAATTACAGACCACAGTGATGAAAACGAAATTACTATTAATAAGAAAGATACAGTTTATATTAAACTGGATGACTTTGATTTTTAAAAGAAAGGATTTGATTTTGGAATGAATAATAAGGCATTATTTGAGGCATTAAGATCTCTAGAACAAGAAAAAGGCATTTCTATGGATGCTATGATTACACAAATTTCTAAAGCTATTGTTATTGCTTGTAAGAATAACTACGGTGGCAATGATGATGTTGAAATCTCTATGGTACCTGAAAAGAATAGCTTTGATGTTAAGCTAAACAAAGAAGTAGTTGAAGAGGTATTTGACCCTGACTATGAAATTTCTCTTGAAGATGCTCAGAAAATTAAGAAGTCAGCTACTATCGGTGACAAGGTGGCAATTTCACTTGACCCTAAGAACCTAGGTAGAATTGCAGTACAGACTGCTCGTTCAGTTATCCGTCAGGGTATTCGTGATGGTGAAAAGGGTCAGATGCTTGCTGAATTCCAGTCAAAGCAACAGGAAATTGTTACTGCTAAGGTTGAGAGAATTGACCCTGCTTCCGGTGGTATTACAATCAGAATCGGTAAAGCAGAAGCAGTTCTACCTAAGTCAGAACAGATTGGTGACGAAACATTCAAGGAAGGTGACCTAATTAAGGTTTATATCGTTGATGTCAGAACAACAGACAGAGGTCCTAGAGCATTTATCTCAAGAACTCACCCTGACTTTGTTAAGAGATTATTTGAAACAGAAGTTCCTGAAATTTTTGATGGTGTTGTAGAAATTAAGTCAGTTTCAAGAGAAGCAGGTTCCAGAACAAAGATGGCAGTTTATAGCAATGACAAGACTATTGATGCAGTTGGTTCTTGTATCGGTGCTAAAGGTGCCAGAGTTAACACTATTGTTGAAGAACTTGGTGGAGAAAAGATTGATATTGTAGAATGGTCAGAAGACCCTGCAAAGTTTATTGCAGCTTCCCTATCTCCTGCAACTGTTATTAAGGTTGTTATTGAAGACCTTGAAGGTAAATCTTGCAGAGTTACTGTTCCTGACAATCAGCTTTCACTTGCTATCGGTAACAAGGGTCAGAACGCAAGACTTGCAGCTAAACTAACAGGCTGGAAGATTGATATTCGTCCTGAAAGTGGTTTCTTCGGTGAAGATGAAGAAACAAATGATGAAGTTCTAATTGATAACACAGAAGACACTACACCTGAAGAAGTAGAAAAAACTTCAACAGAAGAACAGGTTGCTGAAGAATCAAAAGAAGACGTACCGACTGTTGAAATGAATGGTGACAGTTTTATTGATGACATTTTATGCACAGATAACGAGGAATAATTTATTCTTGTAATATAATGAAAGGAGGAATTACTGTGAAAACAAAGAAAGTTCCAATGAGAAAATGTTCCGGTTGTGGAAATATGTTTCCAAAGAAAGAACTGGTTAGGGTTGTAAAAGCCCCTGACAAAAAAGACAGTGACGGTAATATAATAGAAAAGGGTGAAGTTTCTCTTGACCTTACTTCTAAGAAATCCGGAAGAGGTGCTTATGTCTGCAAAAATGTTCAGTGCCTACAAAAAGCCAGAAAGACTAAGAGGATTGACCGTTCATTAAATACAGTCATTCCTTCAGAAATTTATGACCAAATGGAAAAGGAAATTGCCGATGAATGACAGATTACTTTCTATCTTGGGCTTATGCAGACGAGCAGGTAAAATTGTAATTGGTACAGACCCGGTTATTGAGTCTGTTACAACCGGAAAATCCTTTATTGTTCTTATGACAAAGGATTTTTCAGCCAACAGTAAGAAAAACATCCTGAAAGCCTCTAACAACAGTTCAGTTAAAACTTTCGTTATTAACAGAACTAAGGATGAGTTAGGTATGGCAATTGGCAAGTATTGTGCTGTTGTCAGCATAACAGACAGAGGTTTTTCTGATAAAATTCAAGAGTTAATCTTGAAAGAGCAAGAACAGGAGGAATGAAACTATGATGATTAAATATAAGGTTAATGAGGTTGCTAAGGACCTTGGCGTTAACAGTAAGAAAGTTATCGAAGTACTTGATAAATATTGTGGAGTACAGAAGAAAACTACAACTACTCTGGAAGAAAATGAGCTAAATGTTGTTTTCGATTACTTTACTCAGGACAAAAATCTTGATAACTTAGATGCTTACTATGCAAAGAGAAACGCAGGTATTGAAGAAGTAGAAAAGAAGAAAGACGAAGAAAAGAAAAAGAGAAAAGAAGAACATAAACGCCAAAAAGCAGAACAAGCTAAAAAACAGGGCAAAGCTCCTGCACAACAAGAGAAAGAACATCAGGCTCCCAGAAGAAAGGAAAGCCGTGTAATTGATACATCAGCAGTTGTTGTTAATGTTGATAAGTACAACGAAAAGTACGACAATATGGCTGACTCTAAGATGAACAGAAGTGACAGAAATAAAAGTCAGGTTAAAAAGCAGAAGATTAACCAGCGTTCACAGCAGAGAAAGAAAAGACAAGGTAAGAGAGAAACAGAACAGGAAAGACTAAAGAGAATTGCAGCAGAAAGAAAGGCAAAGCCTATTACTGTTCAGATTCCTGAGGAAATTGTTGTTCAGGAACTTGCTTCTCGTCTAAAGGCTACTGTTGCCGAAGTTGTAAAGAAAGCATTCTTAATGGGTACAATGGTTACTGCTACAGATACTATTGACTTTGATACTGCTTCTCTAATTGCTATGGAATTCCATGCAAAGGTAGAGAAAGAAGTTGTTGTTACAATCGAAGAACAGATTATTGATGATACAGAAGATGATGATGCAAATCTAGTACCAAGAGCTCCGGTTGTTGTTGTTATGGGTCATGTTGACCATGGTAAAACATCTATCCTTGATGTTATCCGTCATGCAAATGTTACATCCTCTGAGGCCGGTGGTATTACTCAGCATATCGGTGCTTACAGAGTGCAGGTTAACGGCAAGGATATTACATTCCTAGATACTCCGGGTCATGAAGCATTTACAACAATGCGTGCAAGAGGTGCAATGGCTACAGATATTGCTATTCTTGTTGTTGCTGCTGATGATGGTATTATGCCACAGACAGTAGAAGCTATTAACCATGCTAAGGCTGCCGGTGTTTCTGTTGTTGTTGCTATTAACAAGATGGATAAACCTGGTGCTAACCCAGAAAATGTAAAACAGCAATTAACTGAATATGAACTTGTACCTGAAGAATGGGGTGGTGATACACCTTGTATTCCTGTTTCTGCAAAGACTAAGGAAGGTATTCCTGATCTACTTGAAATGGTACTTCTAATTGCTGAAATGAAGGAACTAAAGGCTAACCCTGACCGTCAGGCTAAGGGTTGCGTTATTGAAGCAAGACTTGATAAGGGTAGAGGTCCAATCGCTACAATGCTTGTACAGAACGGTACACTTCACCAAGGTGATATTGTTGTTGCCGGTACTGCAGTTGGTAGAGTTAGAGCAATGACTAACGATAGAGGCAGAAAAGTTAAGGAAGCCGGTCCATCAGTTCCAGTTGAAATTACAGGTCTTGATGAAGTTCCACAGGGTGGCGACATTTTCAATGCCGTTTCTGATGAAAGACTTGCTCGTCAGCTTGTTGAACAGAGAAAAACTAAGGCTAAGGAAGAACTATTTAACTCAAGAACTAAGGTTACACTTGATAACCTATTTGACCAGATGAAACAGGGCGAAATGAAAGAACTTCAGATTATTGTTAAGGCTGATGTTCAGGGTTCTGTTGAAGCAGTTAGACAGTCACTTGAAAAGCTATCTAATGATGAAGTAAGAGTTAATGTTATCCACGGTGGTGTTGGTGCTATTAACGAAAGTGATGTTATGCTTGCTAATGCAAGTAATGCAATCATTGTTGGCTTTAATGTTAGACCTGATGCTACTGCAGTAGCAAATGCTGAGAGAGAAGCTGTAGATATTCGTCTATATAGCATTATTTATAACTGTATTGAAGAAATTGAATCAGCTATGAAGGGTATGCTTGCTCCTAAGACAAGAGAAGTTGTAATCGGTAATGCTGAAATCCGTAACATTATCAGAATCAAGAGTGTTGGTGTTGTTGCCGGTTCATATGTTAAGAACGGTACTATCAAGAGAAATGCTCAGGTTAGAGTTATTCGTGACGGTGTTGTTATTGCTGATGATACAATCGCTTCACTACAGAGATTTAAGGATGCAGTTAAGGAAGTAAACGAAGGTTATGAATGTGGTATTTGCCTAGAAAAATATAACGACCTTCGTGAAGGTGATATTTTTGAAGTGTATGAAATTCAGGAGTATCGTGAAGACTAATAACAGTCTATTGTAAAAGAGGAAATTAATATGTCAGGACACAGAATTGATAGAACAACTGAAGATATTAAAAGAGAACTAACTGATATTTTTAAGTCAGTAAAAGACCCTAGAGTTGCCGATTGCTTTATTTCTATTATCAGAGTTGAGGTTACTAATGACCTTAGCTATTGCACAGTATATTTCAGTGTAATCGAAGGTATGGAAAGAGCAAAGGAAGCACTAAAGGGACTGAAATCTGCTACAGGTTATATCAGAAGAGAACTTGGTCACAGACTTCATTTGCGTCATACTCCGGAGCTTATCTTTAAGCCAACTGATAGTATTGAATACAGTGCTAACATTAGCCGTATTCTAAATGACCTTGATATTAAAGAAGATGAGGACCAAGATGAAGCTTGATAATGTAGCTAAAATTTTACAAGAAAAAAATAATATTGAAATTTTAACTCACCATTATCCTGATGGAGATACCCTAGGTTCTGCTTATGGTCTTTGTAAGGCTTTACAAGATATAGGCAAAAATGCAAGGGTAATCCTTAGTGGTAAGGCTGCTACAAAGTTTGATTATCTAAAAAATGGAGTAAAGGAAAATTCCTTTACTCCGGATTTTATTATGTCTGTTGATGTAGCAGCACCTCAGCTTTTGGGGGATAATGAGGAAAGTTATAGCAACAAAATTCAGTTATGTATTGACCACCATGGCAGTAATTCTTTAGGTGTAGAGGATAGTTATATTGATGCTACAGCAGCATCTACTTGTGAAATTATCTTTGACCTAATCAACCTAATGAATGTGAAGGTTACTAAAGAAATTGCAAACTGCCTTTATACAGGTGTCAGTACAGACACAGGTTGCTTTATGTACACAAATACCACTGCAAAAACTCATATGATTGCAGCAAAATTAATTGAATGTGGTGCTGATTTTGCAGTTATCAACAGAGCAATGTTTGAAACCAAAACAAAGCAGAAACTTGCCCTTGAAAGAATGGTTTATGATACACTGGATTATTACTATGACGGCAAACTTGCTATTATTTACACCACCCTTGCAATGCAAGACAAGTTAAACTTAGGTGATGACCAAATGGAAGGTTTGGCATCAATTCCCAGACAGATTGACGGTGTGAAAATGGGCATTACTATTAGGGAAAAGCAGGATAATGTGTTTAAAATTTCTGTTAGAACTAATGGTGATACCGATGCTTGTGAATTTTGCAAAAAGTTCGGTGGTGGTGGCCACAAGGCTGCCTCAGGTTGTGCAATTAACGGTACACTTGAAAGTGTTAAGCAACAGCTTATTGATGCAGCGAAAGAGATACTACAATGAACGGTGTAATTGTAATAAACAAGCCAATGGACTTTACTTCATTTGATGTTGTGGCAGTAATGAGGAAAGCCCTTGGCATTAAGAAAATCGGTCATTTAGGTACACTTGACCCTAATGCAACAGGTGTTCTACCACTGGTTGTGGGAAACGGCACTAAAGCTCAGGACTTAATTACCAATCACGATAAAGGCTATGTTGCTACTTTTCAGTTTGGAAAGAAAACCGATACTCTAGATATTTGGGGTAAGGTGCTAAAAGAAGAAAAAACTTCTTTCACTACAGAAGAAGTTAAGGAAAAGCTAAAAGAATTTCAAGGTGAAATTTATCAGCTACCACCTATGTACTCAGCTATTCAAATAAACGGTCAAAGACTTTATGACCTGGCAAGAGCAGGAAAAACTGTTGAAAGAGAAAAAAGAAAAGTAACAGTTTACTCCATAGAACTTTTTGACTTTGATGAAAAAAATCAAAGTGGTAAGTTGGAAATCAAGTGTAGTAAGGGTACATATATAAGGACAATTATTGATGACCTTGGTGAAAGTTTAGGTTCTTGTGCAGTTATGACTTCACTTGTTAGAACTGAGGCTTGTGGTTTTACCCTTGAAGATGCAATTGACTTGCAGAAAGCTAGAGAACTAGAGGATTTCACACCATACATTAAAAGTGTGGAAAGTCTGTTTATGAACTACGGTTATGTGAACATTACAGAACCACAAGCAAGAAGATTCTCTAACGGTGGTGCATTGGATAAGAACAGAACTTACCTTGAGAAAATGCAACCTAAAGAGGACACAATCCTAAGAGTCAAAGATAACAATAATCAGTTTATCGGCTTAGGTATCGTTAAAGGTGATGAATTAAAAATTTATAAACTTTTCAAAACAAATTAGTTTTCCACATTTTAAGAGTGCAGTATGGAAAACTTTTGACTTATCTCAAATATATAATTTGAATATGTAACAAAAACCGACTTTAGTAATCTATCCTAAAGTCGGTTTTGTTATTTTAATTCTTTTTTTGATTATAATAACTTAGCTTTATAAATTAGGGTTTTTCAATTTTGTCTGTGGGTAAAGGTAAGTTAGTTTTTTATTGAGTATAAAGGAAAATTTGCAAAATTAT
>OOCN01000348.1_pt1 | contig 43130 bp, 44 predicted proteins | sample 1671361 | NCBI WGS metagenome assembly OOCN01 (sample SAMN06348149, study PRJEB24527) | human gut metagenome | biome: human gut; feature: ankylosing spondylitis patient; material: feces | host: Homo sapiens | place: China | collected 2015-10
AGAAAAACTGCAAAAATACTTAAAAAGCTATTTCAACCATCTGCATCTGAAATGTCCAGAAATTATTTCTTTTTCCAGTGGTGAATCCTTACTTGCGGATCAGGACCCCAAGGATATAATTTTTCTTGACATTGAAATGCCCGGACTGAATGGAATCTATGTAGGAAATGAATTAAAAAAACGCAATAAGAATACCATTATTTTCATTATTACTTCTTATTCTGAGTATTTGGATGAAGCCATGCGTTTTCATGTATTCCGTTATCTTTCCAAACCCATAGATAAACAACGTCTTTTTCGAAACCTGAAGGATGCCTTGGATTTATATCATTCTATGACCGTACAGGTTCCCATTGAGACCCGGCATGGGGTTCATACCGTGCCGGTTTCTTCTATCATTATGGTGGAAGCACAGGGGAAAAAGGTTATCGTTCACACTACTGCACGTGACTATGAATCAATTCATACGATGCAATATTGGCTGGATCAGTTACCTGTGAACCGCTTTTTTCAGACGCATCGGAGTTTTATCATCAATTATGAACACATTACGGACTTCGACCATATGCTGGTACATCTGTCAAATGGTCAGTTTACTGCCTATCTGACAAAACGAAAATACAGTGCCTTTAAGGGAGCCTATCTCCTCTATTTAGAAAGTACGAGGTAAAGCATGGAACATATTATCTCTTATATATTTATATTTGTCATGGAAGCTATCATTCTCTTACAGTATTCCAGTCGCCTGTTTTCCCCGAAACATTCCCTTTCAGGCAGACTTGCAATACTGAGTGTGCTATATATTCTTTTGTTTCCCGATTTGCTATTCCCAAGAAAAAAATCAAGCGACAGGTATTCTATTCCCAAAAGCATGTAGATATTGCCAAAGGTCTTGCTAAAGCTGAACCAGAATATTATACGACAGCCGAAGCTATGGAAAAATACAATCTCACTCGTGACCAATTGTATCACTATGTAAAATGGCATCATATCAGTAAAGTGCAGGAAGGAAAATATATCAAGATATCACGCAAAGAGCTTGATGATCTGCTTGCTCCACCTTCGATTTAATGTTATTTACTGGTTATCCTGTGGTTAACTTTAAAATAACCACATCACCAGAAATACACTTGTTTATTTTGCTATCACCACAATAAGAATTAAACCTGAATATAAATTTTAATACATTATATATTATGAAACAACAAACATGTACTACTGTAACACTAAGACAACGCCCTATAAGAAACGGACGAATCTCTCTTTACTTGGACTACTACCCTGCTGTACGTAATCCTAAAACAATGAAACTGAGCAGACGTGAATATTTAGGATTTTACATTTATGCAACCCCAAAGAATGCAATTGAACTAGATTACAATAATGAAATCCTAGCTAAAGCCGAACTTATCAGATGCCGCCGACAAGAGGCTGTAATCAATGAAGAATTTGGATTTATGGACAGACACAAAATGAGAGCCGACTTTATGGCATATTTCAAAGAAGTATGCCGTAAAAAAGATCATAAATGGCATATCGTTTATCTGCACTTTGAGAAATTTGTCAATGGCAAATGTATGTTTGGAGAAATCACTGTTGACCTATGTAATCGCTTCCGAGATTATCTTCTCCATGCAAGGCAACTAAAGCATACAGATAAAATGGTTTCCCGTAATTCAGCTGCCAGTTATTTCTCATTATTCAGAGGAGTTTTAAAACTTGCATATAGAGATAAATATTTACGTGAAAATCCCAATGATTTTCTTGAAAAGATAGAAAGCAGGGATATTCATAAAGAGTTTTTAACACAAGATGAATTAAAAACTTTGGCTTCAACCCCATGCGATATCCCTGTATTAAGAAATGCATCCCTTTTCTCATGTCTTACCGGATTACGCATCAGTGATATATTGAATCTTAAATGGGAAAACTTATGCACAGCCCCCGATTTGGGACATTGTATTCGTCTTCGTACGCAAAAAACACAGACAGAAGCTCTACTACCTATCAGTTATGAAGCATACGCACTTTGTGGAGAACCGGGCACAGGTAAAGTGTTCAAAGAACTGCGCCGTTGCATGACTGGATATCCTCTTAAAGCATGGATAAAGAAAGCTGGTATTCAAAAACATATAACATTCCACTGCTTTAGGCACACGTATGCTACACTACAGATTGCAGCCGGTACAGACATCTTCACAGTGTCAAAAATACTTACTCATAAGAATGTTGCAACAACACAAATCTATGCTGAATTAGTAAGTGAAAAGAAAAGAGAAACTGTCGATAAAATATCACTAAAGTAGTATGCAATAAAATTGCATATCTGAAATAGACATGCAACAGTGATCAAAATTTTTATATGTATAGCCGTTGGAAAAATCGCAGTTTCCCAACGGCTTTTTCATTTATGTAACAATACAAAATACAGTTAAAAATGTAAATTTTCTTTGTTCGTTTTTTTATAAGTATGATTGGCGATTTCACGAAGTATGATACTTATATTATATTAAAAACCAGACATTTTGTAATCTTTTCCTTTAATTTCTGATACTTCAAAAATATATTTGCATCAAAATCAATAACAAAAAATCATTAATTATGAAAAGATTAAATTTATTCCATTTTGCTGTCATATATGTAACTGCAATATGTTCAATTACCTCAATTCCCAGATATCTGATATTGAAAGGAAACTCTCCACATAGTCTGGATCTTGTATTATACTCACTCTTCACTACCCTACTTTTTATTATAATCATATTTATGATTGAAACAGCTTACTGTAAATATATTGTACCTACAATATGTAATCTTATTGATGTAGTACAAGATCAAAGAAGTAGAAGGGTTACCAAAATAAAGGAAAATACGAAAAGGAATGGTAGACTATCGATAAAACTATTTCATAAAACCATTGATGACAATAAAGAAAAGACAGATAATTCTATATTGTACTCTCATGAGGAAGAAGTAAGATTGGATAGAGAACGTATCAAAAAAGAAAAAGATGATACAATAAAAGAAGTTATGTCTTATTTTGAAGCTACTTTCAAAGATATACTGACAAACAATGAAATGAGTGTCATGAAAGAAAATATTATGGCCTTAAACAATAAAACAGAAATAAAGACAGCTGTATCACGTCGTTTGAATGGAGTTACATCAAAAGATCTATACCATTTAGCTAGAAATATCGGAAAACGGTTAGGATGCTCAAACATGCAAATAGCACATTTCATCAAAAAAAGTTTTCAGCTCATGCTTGAAGATACAGAGATACTGACCATTTCCAGCAAACTCACCTGTAATGAAGGACGGTTTACAATAAAAATTATTCCTATCGGAACACCGCTCGTTGCACAGTTTCTTCCCTTTTCAAGGGATTAATATAGAAAAAACATTACTATCCATTGGTTAACTTATAATCCACCAGTTAACCAATAATACACCATCTTTCTTTGCTGAAAATCAATTTAAAATGATGAAGATGAAATTAAATTTCGAGGAATTACCTCAAGCCACAGCTTTTCTATTGGAGAAGGTGGATGAACTGACGATTTCTATTAATGAGATGAAGCAGTTATTAAAGAAACAGACAGCAGTAAAGGAAGAAATGATTGGTATTAACGAGGCTTGTGAGATACTCAGTCTAGCTAAGCCAACGGTTTATGCTCTTGTTCAGGCAAATAAAATTCCCTACTATCAACCTGGGAAAATGCTTAAATTCAAACGTACCGAACTTATGGAGTGGATGGAAAAAAGCAGGAAAAAACCGATTGACAAAGAGAGCCTATACAAAGAGATACAAAAAGGAGTAAAACATAAACCAAAATCAGGATGGGAGGAATTTTAGATATGGGAAAAATTGAAATGACAGATGAATACGTAAGAGTTGGTACCACACTCTATAAAATAGTTTTTCAGCCTCTTATTAATGGCACATTTGCCAAGCGTAGAGTCCCTTGGAGTATGGGAACTTTACGTTATGATCATGGGAAAGACTTCATAGCAAGTGTTCCTAAATACGATGGTTTCTGTACAGTTCCAAGTCACGTAGATTATAAGAGGAATATTGGCTCGTTCCTTAATCTGTATGAGCCGATTACCCATATTCCTCAAAAAGGGAAGTTCCCACATATACAAGAACTTATTCTTCATATTTTCGGAGAACATTATGAGTTAGGTATAGATTATTTTCAGCTTCTTTATCTCAATCCTGTACAGAAACTACCAATTCTACTTTTGGTTTCTCAAGAAAGAAACACTGGTAAAAGTACTTTCCTGAATTTTCTGAAAGCAATCTTTCAGGATAATGTTACATTTAATACCAACGAAGACTTTCGTAGCCAATTCAACGCTGATTGGGCCGGCAAATTACTCATTGGAGTTGACGAAGTGTTGCTTAACCGCAGAGAGGATTCTGAACGATTAAAGAATCTAAGTACAGCAAGTGTATACAAGATTGAAGCAAAGGGTAAAGACCGCTGTGAAGTGCAATTTTTTGGTAAATTCATCATGTGTTCCAATAATGAAGATACCCCTGTTCTTATAGAACCGGGAGAAACACGTTATTGGGTGCGAAAAATTAATCCTCTCAAAAATGACGATACGAGTTTTCTTCAAAAACTAATCACGGAAATTCCAGCATTCCTTTACTTTCTTCAACACCGTCAACTAACTACGGAAAAAGAAAGTAGAATGTGGTTCAGTCCGCAACAGATACATACGCTAGCTCTCGACAGGATTATCAATTGTAGTAGGAATCATACAGAAATAGATCTCGCTGAAATCTGCATAAATATCATGGATACCATGAGCCAGGATAAATTGACTTTCTGTATTAATGACATTCAACAGTTATTAATGCTTAGTAATATCAAGGTTGAAACCTATCAGATTAGAAACATTTTAAAAAGGAACTGGAAACTTACACCAACTGACAATTCTCTTGCTTATTCAACCTTTATAAAAAACTTCCCTCCAGGCCCTCCGTATCGGGAAGAAAAGAAAACTGGCCGCTACTATACCATTACAAAAGAATTTCTTAGAAAGTTCCGATGATTTGATGAAATGATGAATATTGTTATTAAACAAAAGGGAATGAATGATTTATAACTCATCAAATTTTCATCATAATACAGAAAAAAGACTCAATGTTTCTTTATTTAAGGCATTGAGCCTTTTTTTTTCCCTATTATTTAAATAAATCCTTAAAATTTTTTCCTACGAACAGGACTTCTTTATTAATCGCATTTTTTAGTATTGCCTTTGTTATATTTTGTGCATCAATTTTAAATTGTTTTATTTCTGTATGATTTTCGTACTCAAATTTCACTTCTTTAATCTTAATGTCTCCCCATTCTGTTTTTACATAAGCATTCTCAAAAGGATAAACATAGCCATCATCTTGTTTGGATTTTTTAGGCAACTCATCTTCCAATTTTCGTATATCTACAATAATCTTACCCTCAGAATTCCTAATCTTATCCTCCTTAGTAGTTAAAGGGATATGGGTAGCATTAATCCATTTACCACAAACGGGGGAACAGAGCCAATCTAATCGTTGCTTATATGATTGGATATTTAAATCATGTTCTTTAGCCCAATCTTCATCAATAAGGAAAAGTCTATGCCTAACAGAACAGTCAATAGTTAATGTGGTTTCAGCAACAATAGCCTCTCCATCTTCTGGTTCTCTTAATTCTATTAAATCAATTCCGTAATACTCACCGTATTTCTTTGCTCCTTCTTGATAACCCTTCTTGGTAACCATAATGCCTTTTACTTCTTCCAAGTCATAAAGGACACCAAAAAAGTCTCTCACTTTACCAATAGATACTGTATGGTTATAATTCTTACACTCTATTGCAATCTTAAATGTGGTATTATCATATTGATATTCCCAGTACACGTCTATTTGATGCTTCTGGCCTGACTTTCCCGTCAATTTCACATTATGCCTAATTTCTATATTCTTTACATACAAATTCTTCAAAGTCTCATTATAAATCTCTTGAGCAAATTTCTCATATTCAATATTACCATTCATAAAAATTAATTTTAACATTGTCCATACTTCAAAAATAAACAATTTATCTTAATCAAAGTCACTGAGATACATAGTTTGGACCATAATACAGTACAAGAATTGAATTATACGCAATAAAAATTCTTTCAGCAACTATTTATTAATTGAAACTCAATTGCCTTTTTAGGTAAAAGGATTATATTTGTATAATTGTTAATTAAAGATGAGATATATCCAACAAAAAAATAAACCGAATCAAGGTGATGCTAGCCGAGAAGAAAAAGACCAATAAATGGCTGGCAGAGCAAGTGGGGAAAGATCCTGCTACCATCTCCAAATGGTGTACCAATACGGCACAACCCAGTTTGGAAATGCTACTTCAAATTGCTAAAGTACTTAATGTGGAGGTTAAGGACCTGCTCAGAGAATCTGATGAATGAGATTCCTACATACTAAGTATTCTCGAATAAATGCAGAATGTCTGCATTCTTTATTTACACCTTTGCTTATGATATTCACACATAGAGTAAGTTAATTTCAAAATAGATTTTATGAACAAACAACAACTTGCCAATAAAATATGGGCATCTGCCAACAAGATGCGCTCCAAGATAGAAGCCAACCAATACAAAGTATATACTTAGCCTGATTTTCTATAAATTACTGTCAGACAACGAAGTGAACTATCTGAAAAGTATCGGATGGACTGACGAAGATATTGTGACACTTGTAGAAAATCACGAAGACCAAGAAGCGGTCATGATGATGGAGTATTGCAGAAACAACATCGGCTACTTTATTGAATACAAAAATCTGTTTGGTACCTGGCTGAAGCCCAATTCTGAATTTAGTGTGGCCGATCTGAACGGAGCCCTCAACAGCTTCGACCGCCTGATCAGTCCTAACTACAGACATGTATATGAAAACATCTTCAGAACATTACAGGCCGGATTGAGTAAATTGGGTGAAAATACTGCCACACAAACACGTGCACTGAAGAATTTGATCAAGCTGATAAAAGATTTAAGGTTTCCCGGACAGATCTGGTAGATATATCTCCGGAAAGAACACACTACTACATAGATGCAGTGAACCGTCTGCGTGAGATATTCAATGACGAAAAAGTTTCCTCTGTCAGAAGCAGATTGCATGAAGAAGGCTTCACTATCCGTCTGGAAGAGGGTGCAACTTATGCCATTAATTTCAAACAGCATATCATTATAAATCTCACTGAAGAAAGGTTCAATCTTGAACGGTTAAAGAAACTGCCTGTGAAGCAAATTGAATGGCAAAAAAAACAGCAACAAACAAAGTCCACTTCACATTTCTCTGGAAAAACCAAGTTGCGTGATGTAAGTGGTGGCAGTCATGGCGAAAAACGTGAGCGGGAAGTTGGTCAAAAAGGTAACTATGACAGTATTGATGATTACAATACAATAAAAAGATGATTGAAGCGAAAATATAAGTTATATCCTTTATGTAGTTCAGAGTGTAAAAGATTTTTTAGAGGAAGTCAATTATAAATATTAAATTGAAGTATTTTTCAATATAAATCATAAATCTATCAATAAAATGGTAAGTTATTTTAATAAGATAGCTACAGCTTTCAAGCATTTTTCTTAACTTGCGCAAGAAATATAACATCATATAAACGAATGAATAAAGATATTAATCGATTGAAAGTTGTGTTAGCTGAGAAAAAGCGCACCAACAAATGGCTTGCAGAGCAGCTAGGTAAGGATCCGGGAACGGTATCAAAATGGTGTACTAACACCATGCAGCCTAATCTTGAAACGTTAGTGGAAATTGCAAAGATTATGGAAGTAGATATAAGGGAACTGCTTATTCCCACCGACACACAGAAAGTGATAATATCGATATTATAACTGATTTTGCCAAATATGTACAAACAACCAAACAATAACGTCCTTTCGCTTAATCATGAAGAAGCACTTGCTTTCTTTATGAATTCTGCCCGCTTTTGTGGCTTTGAATTACCAGAATATTTTAATTTCGACATATTATTGCAGTTTATCAGAAACAAGATTGCTGATAAGTCTTTTGCTGATTGCTATACGACTGCTCCGACAGAGCAAAGTGGAGTTAACCTTGAAATTCTTCTCAATAAAGACGGACGATATGGCGTACGTCCACTTACTTTAGTTAATCCTTATCTTTACTATTTTCTTTGCCGCGAAGTTTGCAACAAAACTAATTGGGAAACTATTCTCGATTGTTTCAACAAGTTTACTATACCACACATTAGATCGTGTGCAATTCCTGTCATCCCTAAAGAGAAAGAAGCATTTCACAAATCCACAATCATTCTGAATTGGTGGAATTTGATGGAACAACGCTCTTTGGAACTGTCACTTGAATATCGTTATATGTTTGTGTCAGACATCACCAATTGTTACGGATCAATTAATCCACAATCCATTGACTGGGCTTTAGCGATGAGGAGTACAGTGCATGCCAATGAAGAGAATCACAAATTGGCAGAGAATCTAATTTTCTACATTAAGGCAATGCAGCAAGGTCGCAATATCGGTATTCCACAAGGTAGTGGAATATTTGATTTTATTAGTGAGATTGTACTCGGATATGCTGATTTGCTATTACATGAGGCGATTAAGAAACGCGAAAAAGAATGTGGTAGAACATTTAGCAACTACGAGATTCTGCGCTATCGAGATGATTTTCGTATTTTCTCAAATAACAAAGATGAGTTGGAGCAACTATCCTACATTCTCCAGGCAGTTCTAGAAGGTCTGAATTTCCGTATGAACACACAGAAGACATATGTTAGTGACAATCTTGTAATAGATTCTATCAAGTCTGATAAACTTGCTTACATTTACAACACTCCTATCTTCAACAAGAAAGGTTGCGATTTTGATGGTATCCAGAAACATCTGCTCTATCTGTTGATGTTTGCTCGTAAATATTCTAATGCCGGACAATTGAAGAATATGTTGACAGACTTGGATACTCGTATTAAGGAACGGCTTAAACCACTAAAGAAAAAAATCACAGTAATAGATTTGGGAAGTGATGGCCCCCATGAAAAGGAAGAGATTGTTCAACGACACATTCAGGAGAACAAAAAAGCCATTATTGCCATTGCAACTCAGCTTGCTGTAGAAAATGTCAGCATTGTAAACTATGCTTTACGAATCATTAGCAGAGTAATCTGTGACATTGAGGACAAACAGGAGCGCACCGAAATAATCGCTCTTGTTTATAATCGCCTAAGCAATCAACCGAACTCTACATATACGCAGGTCTGGCTACAAAATATCACATATCCTGGTGATGCTGCTAACAAGACTTGTCCATATACTTTGCCGCTCTGCAAACTAGTAATGGGAGAAACCATTGATCTTTGGAACAATTCATGGGTGAAAACAGAATTTACCAAGGATCTTCCTCTCAGTAGCATTGTCGACAGAGAGACTTTAAGCAAGAATAATTCCATTATCACGTTCCGTGAAACGAGGGCATACTATGAATTATAAGATTTTAATTATATGAGAAAAAGAAATTTTCCCGATAATATTACTGAAATACAGAGATGGAAAAATCTGTATGCTTGTTACAAGAATCGTAAAAGTATTGTTGGCAAGATTGTAAAATACAATCAATACTTTGGTTTTACAGTAGATATTGATGGAATTAATGCTAACATGTCTATTAGAGAACTAAGTTACTGGAACAATGAAGAGCCTGAAAAGTTTGTAGGTAATTATTTTTCTTTTATTATTACTGAAATTGACACTTACCAGAAAACACTATCTGTATCTCGCAAAAAACTTGTAGTAAATGCTAAAGCCGGAGATATTCTTAACGGTTTTATAATAGACATTGAAGATAATTATATTATCGTCGATGTCGGATTTGCTTGCAGAGTTCTTAAAAGAAATCTTCGAAACTATTTCGTAAAATCAATAGATGACCATTTCAAGTTTTACGCCTCGATAAAGTTAGTCTTGTTGAATGATTTTGAAAAGTTGAAATATACATTTGCTTCAGCAAAAGAATCAGATATATGGAACTCAATTAAGGGAAAATACAAAGAGAAAGATATTGTATCAGCTTCTATCCTTTCAATAAGTGACACTGGTCTAATGTTAGATATTGATGATATAGTCAAAGCATTTGTTTATAAAACATATCTTTCCGAAGAACTTGCCATTAAATTTTCCGAGCGTAGCTTATCTATTGGAGAATGTATAGATGTTGCTATCAGTGGGCATAAAGATGAGTATCATACTGTTGAGTGTAGTGTCCGGCTCGTAGATAAGATCAGGAATCAGATTAAAAACCAGAAAATGGTTGACGCATTTAATTCTATCAGTCAGCGTGGATATGTCTATGAAGCAGAAATTATTGACATTCAAAGGAAGTATGCCAAAATTAGACTTGGAGAATATGAAGGATATATCGAGAAAGACTCTGTGAGTTGGAATGATATTGAAGAAATAGAGGACATTTTGTATGTAGGGCAGATTGTAAATGTGGTTTATCTTGCAGACAATCAAGATAAATTAACCTTCGGAATAAAGCAATTAAATCCTCAGCCTTATGATGAAATTTTGTACAATCTTGATTTAATGGGATTGTTGGGTTTGGCAAATGTACCTACAACGGATTTTATAGGTATTGCTAGAAATTATGGGAAATACACTTTTATTGAGGAACTTTATTCTTGCGGAGAGATTGAAGGTAAACTTTTAGTTGACCCTTTTTATGGCCATAATCTTCGGGCAATTGTGGTGAATGCCGACAATGTTGATGCTGGCAAATATTATAAAATCAAATTGATAAATCTTCCTCAGAAAAATATTAGGATTGAGCGCAACCAACTTTTCCAATTCCAATGCAGAATAATTAAGGAGGTTGAGAATCCTTACGACAAGGATATTAGTGAAGCTTTCCAAAGGAATACAACCAACCCAACTTCAAACAGAAGAGATGCTCATCTGCTAAAAGAAATAGGTAAAAATATGTATTCCTCAAAAGAACGAATGTTTTTTGAACTTATACAAAATGCAGATGATGCAGCTCCTCAAAAAGACAGTGTTTCTATTAACTCATTTACAACAGGGGATTATCTTGTGTTTTGTCATGATGGTTTCAGCTTTGATAAATATGATTTTGAAGCAATAACGTCTGCAGCGGTAGGAACGAAAAAAGCTAATGAGAATAAAACTGGCTATAAAGGTATTGGTTTCAAATCCGTTTTTACGGATTCCAAGCAAGTATATATTTGTACTAATGGTTACCATTTCAAGTTTGATAAAGAAGATGAACGATTTCGAACATTTGATGGCTTTTATTTGAATAATCCATTTTTAGATACGGAAAAAGCAAAAAAACGATTCTTTAGTATGTATTCTTCCGTAAGAGGCAATTTTGACGGTGTTAACGACATACCATGGCAATTGGAACCAATTCATGTTAATGAGTTCCCCCCTGAATTCGGAAAATCATTTATGAAATCGAATGTTTCCATCGCATTGCGATTGGGAGAGAAGAACATTCAAGGGACAGGAGGTTATGAATCGGCTATAGATTCTATTGTGGATGATCCTAAATTCATGCTTTTCCTGCGTAAAACAGATAGAATAAGGTTCAACACACGTACAATTAGCCGAGAAATAAATGAAGGTATTATTACTATAAAAAACTCGTTTGCGCAGAATAAAGTAGAGCGTTATGAACGTTTTGATTTCGCTGCTGGTGTTTCAAATGAAATTTTTGAGGAAGAAAATCTTCCAATTAGAATTAAAATAGAAGAACGAGAAGACTCTGGAAACATTCTCAAAGCTCTGTTCGTTGATTTGGAGGGTGAGCAAATAGAGAATATCCCTATGAAAATTGCCATCAGCAGTTCAACAGAATTGTCATTTGCCATACCTGTGAATGAAGATGGTTCAATATCTGTTCTTGAAAACAACACTATCTCCATATTCGCGTTCTTGCCAACATTAGTCAAAGACTTTGTTTTTCCATTTTACATCAACGCCAACTTTATTCTCGACCCTCCACGCCAACGAGTTTTAGGAGATAGTGCTTGGAATCTTTATCTATTTAAGGTCTTGGCAGAGAAAATAGTTGATTGGAGCATATATTTGTCTAAACGAAATGATAGAAACGCTCTAAATATTCTTCCGTACAAGAAGTTTGATGAAAGTTCCTCAGATATTAGTCTGTTAGCCAAAAGTTTCAATGAAGCATACTTATCTGCGATTTCAAATAAGGCATTCATATTAAACGAAGATGGAGAGTTTGCTAAACAAGAAAGCATCATTATAGACAAAAGTGGGTTATCTGACAATATTAGCCACGAGGCTTTTTATAAACTCCTTGGGACATGCAAGCGTTTAGTTTCATCTGTCCTTGATTCAAAGATTTTGAACAAATCCCTATTTTCGGGAATTGAGAGCATAAATGAGAAGTATATTCTAAACCGATTAGAAAAGGATATAGATATTAAAGCTCTCCATGACGAACTTAATGAAGATGATTATAACAGTTTGTTGAGCTGGCTATCGAAATTCCCTGATTTATCAAATGATATAATCAATAATCTACCATGCTTTAGTGACGGAGAGAACATTTGGTCTTTTAATGAACTTGATGTGAACAACTTTATCGTTCTGACAGACAAGACAGCTCCAATGAAGCAAATTCTTAAAAAGATAGGATTTGATGTGTACGAAAATATCTGCCCTATAGCCTTTAATTATTCTTTTCCATCTGAAAAAGACATTTTCTCTCAGATAAAAGGAAAAATTGAAGATAAATCAGACATCCAATTAACTGCAGAAGAAAAGTTGACATCACTTAAACTTTTCTTGTCATTTGATGGTATTGCTGAAGGAGCATGTTCGAAAATCAAACTGTTCAAGAATATCCATGGAGAAACCAAACCTCTTGACGAAATGTTGGATTACAGAGATGATGCCCCAAAATGGCTTCATCCTTATATGATCTGTTCTGAAGAAACTTTTGAGGAATTACAGAAACTACTCAAAAATAGCGATAATGAATTTGATGAAGTTGTCTGGCCTAATATAAATGACATTAATGTATCGCCTGTTGAGATAATAAAGATGTATTCGCTTGAAGGTAAGGATATTAGAAAGTTCATTGAAAGATGCAACTCAAACAAAGATTTGGAAACTCTTATGCCTGCTATTATTGGAAAAGGAAAAGAAACAGAAACTTGTTTTGTAAACAAGGTGACAAGAATTGATCTACATGACAACGAAGTATATACTAAAGACTCGTTCACATATAAGACCTTACAGATGGTTCTTGCCAACTTTGACAAACCATCAGAGTTCTCGAAGAAGATATTCTATAATAATACATGCATAACAGAATACTCTGTTAAAGATGAGGTGGTATGTAAATATGACGAAAACGGTGTAGAAAAACAAGTTCTAATGTCGTTGGCAAAATTATTGCCACAATATCAAAACCAATCAGGATCTATAGAAAAGATCAAATCATTATTTGAGATTAAGAAAGATTTGGATAAATTCTTTGATGCTAAGATAAAATCAATATCTGACATTAGTGATGAATTAAATAAGTATATGAACATCCCTATGTCATATTTTAGCCAATGGAAAAGTGGCTCTGGCAATGCTCAACAATATTTATTTGCAACTTATTTCAGACGAAGTATTAAAGGTTGGAACAATGCATACGTTCCTAAGATTGCTTTAGAGAATGAATCATATGATTTTGTAAAGGATTTAATGGATTTTCTGTATGTAAACAAGATTTCAATAGCAACATCACCATTCACATATCACATTAAAGATTATTTTTATAATAAATCACTAAAGAGTAACTTTGTTCTAACAAAAGAATGTGTTCTTGAAACCATAGAAAATTGGGCTATGTCTGAGGAAAAAAAAATGTGGTTGTCAACAAATGGTGTTTTATATAAAAACAGCAAGGCAATACGCTTTAGGATTCTATTTTGTGAGAACAAACCTGTAGATTTTTTATCGGAGCTGTCTGATATAGAAGCTTTTGCTGCTTTGACATTCTTTTCAAGCGCAGAAAGGATGAACTATCCTTTTGTTGGAGAAAACCAAATAGAAATATTACAAAATATAAAATCTCGCAAAAATAGTCCTATAATCGAACGTGTAGATACAGATATACTCTACAACAGTTCACTAGAGTGGAACACATCAGAATATACCCAATGGAAAGTTGGTCGTTATCCAATAATATATCTTTTCAAAGGAGAAATGCCACGCTATTTTGAACATAACAACAAGAAGTTGATGACATTTAACGAAAAGAACTATTGGTTTGATAGTGCAAAACAGAATTTATATGTAAATAGCTTGTGCAATATTGATGATTTACTTTTCGAAATTGCAAGAGAAGGAAAATCCGGATTAGATTTAGACGATTATCAAGAGTTATGTCGTAAAGGTAAAATATCTGTGTCAGAAAATACAATTAAGGCTAAGGACGAGAAAATAGCTTATCTTGGACAAGAGATAGAACGTTTAAAGGCAATAAAGCAAAACTCCGACCCAGAAGTAGAAAACCACGGTATTAGATATAATAGAGGAAATTTGTCACCAGAACAACGTAAGCAAGTAAGCCTTGAAGCATGTGAACAGGCTTACAATTATCTTAACGATATAGATGGCTATGATTGCTCTGAATGGGATTATTCTACAGATGGACGTATAGTCAAAAATGTTCTATATAATGGGCGTAAAATAGTTGTAGTAATTACAAGTTCTGGAGGTGGATATATTCACTTAAATCCTTATGCATTTGCTCAATTAATGGAAAATCCCGAAAACTTATTGATTAACGTATGTGGTAACAATGTAAGAACATATTCTTTTAAAGAATTATTCGAAGAGAATCAAGATGTCAATATGATTTTTGACTCAAAAGTAGTCACTCCAAAGAATTTTGCAGAGTTAGCAAATAAGTTTTTGACATCTGAACGAACTTGTTTTGTTATACCAAATCCTAATTATTCAGCATCTGACGAAATAAGTGGGTTCGGATTAAATGAAAAAATGGAAGGATGGAAAGTAATAACATTCTCATCTGATGATCAAATTTGGTAAATTATGTATTACACAAGAGAACAACATAAAAGATTCCTTGATAGGGAATTACAGGCGATTAGTGAGAACTATATTCGCGTATTAAACACTAAGGCAACTGCTTTGTTGTCTGAGAATGAGATTTATGTAGCTCAGTTTATGAAAGTTGACCTTGAAAAGGATACTACACAAGAAGATAAATACAATGGTTCCGGTCAGATCATACTTAAATTTAAGAAGGACAAAGGCATCCCTCGAAAAAATGAGTATTTTACTGCGTTACTACTCGATGGTGATAAATGTCTTCCCAAAAACTGGGGTAATCTTTCATGGGCTGAATTACGTAAATTTCAAATAGAATTTTCGGAAGTACATTGTGTTTGGCAAGGCAAGACTGACGACAATGGCTTTTTGCTTTGCGGATTCAATGGAATGTCTATTGATATGGCAAAGTATCTGAAAGAAAAGAATCTTGCAGGTTGTGTGATTGTACTTGGTCCGAAAGAGCCACCAATGGAGTACTACCAGAATCTAATTTCTGTTGTTTCAAATACATCTACTGAAGAGCCTACCGCTAAAATCCTTGACTTTGATAATGACGGAAATGGCTATGGACCGAAAGTGATAGATTGTGATGATACTGCTACATTTATAAAAAACGAGATAGAAATTTGTGACGAAGTCATTGTACAAGGTCCTCCGGGCACAGGAAAGACCTATATGATGGCAAATATTATCAATCAACTGCTCAATGCAAGTAAAAGCGTGTTGGTAACAGCTCTTACAAATAGAGCATTGATAGAATTAGCAAACAAGGAAACTTTAGATATTCATCGTTCGAATAAGGATGTAATGAAAACAAATGTTTCATCCGACGAGATGTGTTTATGCAAGAACATTGTATCTTTGGACAGCAAAGATATTGCAAGTATTAAAGGAAAACTTACACTTACGACTTTCTACACGGCAAGTGCTTGGGCTAAAAATTCCATTGCCAATCAACCGCCTTTCGATTATGTTATTATGGACGAATCGAGTCAAGCACTGTTCGCTATGATTGCAGCTTGCAAGCGACTTGGTAAGAAGACTATTTGGATTGGTGATCAAAATCAGTTGCCACCAATTATTTCTTTAAGTGAAGAAACAATGGTAAGGAATAATTACGGTATGCTGTCAAATGGATTTAATACACTTTGCGATAAATTCAGATATCCATATTATTTGCTAACAAAAACATATCGTTTACTCCCGAATTCAGCAGCCTTGACAAGTATATTCTACAAAGAACCACTTGTTCCTATGAATCTTGAATCTAAGTACGATTCAAAACTTGAATATATTGACAAGAAAGGTGGAACATGTTTGCGACTTTTGTCGATGCCAATTGGAGAGAAAGCATATTTGGACAATTATCAATATGTTATAGGTATTGTTTCTGAGATTCTTTCAGAAAATCCCAAAGCTTCAATAGCAATTTTATCTAAGTTCCGTTCATCTGTCAGAATGCTTCAGAATTGCTTCATTACTAAACTTGGGACAAAAGAGAATGTCTTGATTGACACGGTAGAACGCATTCAGGGAATGACATGTGATTATTGTGTGTACTATATTCCGAATGCTATGATGCAAATGTCTCTTGACAAATCACTATTTAATGTTGCGACCAGCCGCGCCACTTGTTCTACAATAATAGTGGCAGACGTAAGCATCCATAATTCTATCTGTGACAAACATGTAAAATCATATTTGGAAGCATTAACTTTGTCTGAGATTCCGCAGATGGAAACAATTGAAATGAGAGAAGTTGCTGCTGTTTCTAAACTGACAGATAACAACCAGCAGAAAGAAGTAAAAATAGTTGGCCATCTCGACTTGTCCAAGTTTCAACGAAAGATGGTTGAAATCAAGCCCGACAAAATAAATATTTATATAATAGATACGAATGTGTTTGTCAATTGCCCTGATATTATTTCAAAAGTAGATAAGCAATATCAAGTGACACTCTCGGCTAAAGTTATTGATGAACTTGACAAATTGAAGGTGACTTTAAATTCTGACGGACAGAAAGCAGTAGAAGATGCAATCCGAAACATAAACCGTTGTTACGAGACAAGAAACCTAACAATGGAAATTGCAGATGTGTCATTGCTTCCTTCTGATTTCAATCCAAGATCTCCAGATAACCAGATACTTTCCGTAGCTCTTAAACTGAAAGATAACAATACAAATCCAATAATAATGACATCTGATAATGGACTACAACTTAAGTCCAAAGGATTAGGGTTAACAACAATTTCGCTTAAAGACTTTTTAAAGAAGCCTAAATGATTTGTATGCCTAGGAAATAGCCTTGCCTTTGATACTATAAAGATAAAATTCTTTTTTCATAAAAAATCGGCATAAGGCGCAAAGAAAAGCAAAGTTCTACATAAATAAATGCAGGTCAGCATCTTGTATGCAGAGCAGGTGGAAACGGACTCCGGCATAAAATGCCTGAAAACACCCCTTTCGGACAAAGTTCGGCTACTAAACAGCTACCGGTTCCGAAACGGGGTATATACGGCATAACAAGTTCTGTTTCATCGCTTTGCCTTGTTTTGCATAGCTCTTGGTAAGAAATAAGTAACTACCTTTAGAAACGAAAATTTTAGAGTTATGGAAACAAAGAGAAGTACGTTTGCGACCTCGTTCTACATCAAGAGATCCGCAGTGAGAAACCGGGACGGGAAAGCCCCCATCATGGTGAAAATCTCCGTTGACGGAGATGACAAGGCAGTGGGAACCAAGCTGTTCGTCACTCCCGACCTCTGGGAGAACGGCAAGGCGAAAGGCAAGTCCGCCGAGGCAAACGAGATAAACGGGCAACTGAAGGAGGTCTCCGCCCGGCTCACCAACCACTACCACCGCATCCTCCGGGAAGAGGATTTCGTCACCGCCGAGAAGCTGCGCAACGCCTTCCTCGGTGTCGGCGTGATGGAGAACTGCATACTGAAAGACTTCGGGAACATGAACCGAGAATTTGAGGCGATGGTGGAGAAAGGGCAGCGAGCCAAGTCCACCTACAACAAGTATCTGGCTGTTTACAACCATTTCAAGACCTTCCTTTGGGAGAAGAAGAAGCGCACCGACATGGCTTACAAGGAGCTGACCAAGGAGATCATCGCCGATTTCGACAAGTACCTGCGGGTGGAGAAGGGATTGAGCGCCAACACCCTCTGGATATACACCATGCCCCTGCTCAGCCTGACCGACAAGGCGTGGCGGCGGGGCATCGTCCGCACCGACCCCTTCGGCGAGTACAGCCTTGAGATGCAGGAGACCGACCGGGGCTATCTCACGGAGGAGGAGCTGCGCACCTTGGCTAACGCCGTGTTCGTCAAGAAACAGACCAGCCTCGTGCGGGACATGTTCCTCTTCGGGTGTTTCACCGGGCTTAGCTACATTGACATAAAGACGCTCACCCATGACAAGATACAGCGCATGGACTTCGACGGCGAGGAATGGATCATCACCCGGCGCACCAAGACCCGTGTGTCGAGCAACGTCCCCCTCATGGAGATTGCCAAGGAGCTGATAGAACGTTACAAAGGGCTTGCCGGAGGCGACCTCGTGTTTCCCATGCCCAGCAACAGCGTGTGCAACAGGCACCTCAAACAGATAGCCAAAGCCTGCGACATCCACAAGGAGATCGGCTTCCACCTAAGCCGCCACACCTTCGCCACGACCGTCTATCTCTGCAACGGCGGCACCATCGAGGCGCTCTCCAAGATACTCGGGCACAAGCACATTTCCACGACCCAGATCTACGCCGAGGTGACCAACAGGATGGTAAGCTCCGATTTCCGGGCGATCTCCGGCAACCTCGCCGCCATGCAGCGGAGCGTGCTGGAGAAGAAGGACAGGAAACAGGACGGGAAGCGGGTGCGCCGCTCCCTCCGGGAAACGGCTTGACGCCTTCCCCGGTGCAGAATGCGGCAAAGGCAGGAACTTCCGATGCGGTGTCCCTGCCTTTGCTGCATTTCCCGATGCACACCCCCGTGCGTTTATGTTGGACTTTTCCCCCGTTTGCGCTTTGGGCGCATGTCCACGTAGTTCTCCTCCAGCATACGCAGCAGATCCGACTGGCGGTAGAGCGTCTTGCCCGGCAGCGATATGTACGGGATCAGCCGTTGCGTGCGGTAGTCCTGCAACGTTCTCGGCGTGATGTGCAGCAGCCTGCACACGTCCTCGCCCGTGAGATAGACCTCGCCGTTCATCGCCGGACGGAAGTGCGCCGTTACCGTGTCGAGGTACCTCATGCCCTCTTCCAACGCCTCGAAGTACGCCCGTACCTCTTCCGTGTCCCTTGTGATCACTTCCATCTCACTCGTCCTCCGTCATTTCCCGGCTCATGGCTTCCACGAACGCCTCCACGTCCTCCGTCCGGTAGTAAATCTTGTGGTTGATCTGGCTGTACGGCAGCAGCCCCCGGTCACGGTAGGTCTGCAATGTCCGCTTGCTGATGCCCAGTTTCTCGCACACGTCCGCCCCGTCCATCCAGTTCATCTTTTCGGGCGGGCGGTAGCGGGCGCAAAGCTCCCTCACGTGCTGCGAGAAGCTGCCGAACCGTTCCTTCATCTCCTCGAAGGTCTTTTTCTCGATGCTTACTATTTCCATTGTCCCGATACGTTTTTATTGTTATACTTCCCTGCAAATATACCGGTCTGTACATGTCCGTGTATCAAAACAGTACCGCTTGTCCTCGTTTTGCTTCACGTTTGTAGCCTTGTCACGTTCCGGGCGGTGAAAAGCAGGGAGAAGCTCTACATATCCGCACGCCCTTCCGCATATTTCCCGCCCTTTCCGCTTGCCGTGTGCCGGACATTTCGCATATTTGTAACCGACCAAACATCATCACTATGGAAGAGGCTGTCTTTATCGCTCAATACACCTTCCTTGCCACTCCTGCGGTCATCGAGGAGGAGAGCCGCATCTTGGGCAAGATCGCACGCCGCCTGCGTTGCGAGTACGTCATCCGTTTCGAGGACGACGGCAAGTTCTATTTCCTGCTGGAGACCCGTTCCGGCTACGAGGAGCATTTCGCCCGGTGCGGCTGGTACATCGTCAGCCAGACCGACTTCAACAGCCGCCTGACCATCGGCATGGGCTTGTACGAGAGCGGGAACTTGGCGGGCTTCATGTACAGGCTCGATTCCGGCAGCTGTATCCGGGCGATTCAGGAGAACAGGCATCGTGCCGCTTGGATTATAAATTAAGCGTTATTTATTCCTAAATATCAGCACTTTCTGAAATTTTGGATTTGCATCCGTCACGCTTTTAGTCCTTAAAAGCTGTCTGCTGTTGTCCGGTGTCTGTCTGCCAACATCTTGGGTTCAGATGTCCGCATTATTTTTGGATTATGCAAATCGTTGAAAAATAAACATTCTAAGGTTATTACAAGGTGCAAGCTATATATAAATATATACTTGTGCCTTGCACTAAATTTCAATACTTATTTTTCCGTCTATTTTCCATTATCGTTTCAAAATTTTCTTGCCCCCATTGTTTCAACTGCTCTAAATAAGGGATTAAAGTTTCTCCAAATTCAGATACATAATATTCCACTTTGGGTGGAACTGTGGGATATATTTTTCTATTTACCAATCCGTCCGTTACCAATGACCGCAAAACAGTAGATAGCATCTTTTCCGATATAGAGGGGATTGTTTTGTATAGTTCATTGAAACGTATTACTTCATTCTCATGTAGCTTCAATAAGACAACTAAAGCCCATTTGTCACCCAGCCATTCCAGTATAGGGGAAGCAGAACAATAATCGTAATCTAACTTTTTTCTCATTTTTCTTTTATCCAACAAATTGATATACAGGAAAACTAACCTAAATGTAAGTTACTGATAACCAAGACAGTTCTTCTTTTTTTTAAAGAAACCTATTAACTTTGCTGTCGCAAAAATAAATGTTATGGACTATAAAAGCAAAACGGCAAACGACAAAGAAATATCCATCTATTATTTCTCCGCCACAGGCAACAGCCTGAAATTGTCGCAGGATATTGCGGCGGCTTTTGGAGGAGCCGGGCTGTTCAGAATGACACCGTCAGCTGGAATCACCGCATCGGACTCCCGAATCGTAGGTTTTATATTCCCCGTATATATGGGCGGACTGCCCGGCATTGTCCGCCGGTTCTTGGAAAGTTATCCGTTCAGGAAAGGCGTGTACTATTTCTCCATAGGCACATATTACACGTACAAGGGCTGTGCGGTGTCCGTTGTGGACAAAATCATGTCCGGCAAAGGCGTGCGTCTGGACTATGGCTACAACCTGCCCACCGTAGGGAACTGCCTGAAGGAATACGAGGTATCTTCAGTAAGGAGGACGAAGATACTGGAACGGGCGGAGCTTTACACTTCACGAATAATCGACGACTTGAAAAAAGGCAAACGGAAAAAGCCTTTCCCGTATTGCAGGTTGTCGGATCTGTTGCACAAAGGGCTGTTCAATGCCTTTTTCAGTCGCTCGCACTTGAACTTCTCCTTGGAAAATGGTTGTATGGGATGTGGTGTCTGCGAACGTGTATGTCCCGTGAACAATATTACGCTGAAAAACGGAGTGCCCCGGTGGGGAACCGGTTGCGAGGCTTGCCATGCTTGCGTACACTGGTGTCCCCGGAATGTCATTCAGATCGGGAAGTCCAAAGGGCGGCTGCAATACCATCATCCAGCTGTAAAAAGAACGATGCTGTACCGTGTGGAATGACGGGTTCCTATGCTGCGTATCCAGAGATTCCGGTCTGTTTCCCGTTTGTAGGATTCCACCGGAACCAGCCCGTTCTTGCGTTGTTCATGCCGACAGGTCATAGAAACGATATGGATGACCTTACGCATCCTTGTCATCATCTGGAAGAATCGGCGCATGTATTGGAATATCCTCATGCGTCCCTCTTTGCAGGTTATCGTGAATGGTCTAACTCAATGTACCAGCCTTCCCTGACGGGCTTGTACAGCGTGGTGTCGTTGTACGTCCTGCGATAGATCTCGTTCAGGTCGCCGTGTTCGGTGATACGGATGTTCCGGCGGCTTCTCAATCCGGGATCGTAAACGAAACTCTTGGATGTTCCCGCGTCCACGATGCCGTGGGAGTAGTACGGCATAACGAGGCTCACATATACCGAATCCTCCGTTTTCCATTCCCGACGGTCAACAAGGACAAGACCGCATCCAATCTCTGACAACAAGGAATCGAGCTGTATTCGGTCTGACTTCAGCAGCCCATATACCGGGAGGTCTTCTTCGTCATTCGTTTCATGGGATGTATCGCTTTGCTCTGTTGAATCAAGTATAATGACCTCTTCCGGAGAAAGCGGCGGGTAGTGGAAACTGCCTTCTGAACTCTCTGACATGATTTCGTACACCTTGCGGAACGCCGCCTCGTGCGTGGCGAAGTGGCGTATCATTTCCTCGTCGCTCGGCGGCATGGGCGGCTCTCCGCAACTTGCGGCAAACAGGCTTGCTAAAAGCAGGATTGTGATGGGTATTTTCATTTTTGCTCCCAATGTTTTTCAAATTACTGATATATATCTGACAGCAATGCCTTTGAGTTCTTCTACACTGACTTTTCGGCATGCTTCTAAATTCAATCTCTCTAAATTATACAAACTTGCGATTGTTGGTTTTAGGTTTGTGAGAGCCGTACACCTTTGTAGAAAAAGAGTTTTTAGATTGACACACTTTTCCAAACCTTCGATCGAAGTAAATGAACCTCCGATAATACGCAAATACTGTAAACTAATGGTCTTTTCTAAAAATGAAAGGTTGTCTGTCCTAACTTTGCTTAGCTGAAGCCAATTTAATTGATGCAGCATTTCCCAACCACTGATTTTTGCATCATAACTGATATTGACTTTCTCTAATACTGGAAAAAGAGATAAATCCAAGTCAAAATTATTATCTACTCCCCAACGGAAATCTTTCAGTTTTGAAAGATGATATAATCCAGTAATGTTCGACCTTTTAGAAAGAGAAACGATCCAATGAAATGTTTGTATAAAATCCCGCCTATTTAGAAAATCAAAGTTTACAACTCTTTTTATATCATTCTTTTCAGAGCGGACTAAAACATCTTTGATATTATGTCTTTGGGCATAATCAAGACCTTCTTCTAAAGAATCAAAATCTATCGTTATGCCTTTAAAATAAGAAAACTCACTATAATCTACTTTGTATTTTTCCATAAATGCAATTCTTTTCAAAAATAGGTAGTGATTTGCTTTTTCGCTGTAATCTTCGCTTCAAGCCTTGATATGCAGCTATTTTTTCCGTTCAATTACAAATATATATCATAAGGACGAAACTTCGGAATATTCGGTCTTCCTTTTTTCAAGGTATGCTCAAAAGCAGTTTTTGCGGGCGGTTGTTTGGGCGTTCCCCTTCGGGTCGGGCTTTCCGCTGCAAGTCCTCGCTATGCTGTGGGCTTTCCCCTGCAATCCCTAACGTGGGTGAAAGGGTTTTCACTGTCTTGCGCTTAAACCTTGGCGCACGGCGACATGGGTGGATCTCCGGATACAGCCGCTAAAAACAGTGTTATGATAGATTTCTTCATTTTCCTATTTTAATCTTCAATACTTTGTCTTTCTTTTGACAACCTTGGCTTCAACAATGATAGCTCCATTGATTCCAGCCATGCCGTATCGACAGTATGCCTGTTTGCCATCCAGTTTTTTTATCCGTACATTTTGCAAGTTATCCTTGATTATTTTATACAACCTCCCAAGTTCGGTGGAGTCCCGTACAAACGCACCGTCATAAATCCACAACAAATCCATTCCATGTAATACATTTTTTACTGCTTGTTCTCTGAAATACGGGCGATTGTTCTCCGATATGCGTATCTCATTGTCTGAAATATGCTTCAGGCATTTTCCATCCAGCGAAGCAGATATTGCCAAGTCCATGTCTATGCCTTTTTTTACTGTCTGTCTGGCATTTGGTGTGCCTACACGTTGTAAACATCCATCTTGTGCAATCACATACGAAAGCGTGTAATGCGGGAACAGCCCTATTCCCTTGACTTCCACTCGCAGCGTGTCTTTATGCAGAAACAGGCGGTGCGCCGGTTCTCCTTCCAGTCTGTAAGAAATGAAACTGCTGTCTGATATTTCATCACTCCGGCTGCTCACTTGCGCATGAGCGCAAAGCACACTGCAAAACAGCAGTAGAAACAGAAGCTTCATATTCGGTTGGTTGATAAAATTACCTTTCGAATGTACGCAATAATAATTCATATATTCAATCCGTTAACATAAAAATCCCGATCACGTAATACATTATCATGTTCTTCCAGTTTTATAGCTACTTTAATAAGTAAAGAAATTGCCCTCACTATTTCGCCATTGAGTTTTACTTTCTCTTAAAATCGTATCTGAAATAAATCATGTTAAAATTTTTATCTTGTTCCCATGAATATCCGAACAGAAAGAGCAACGTGTTATCTGCCCCGGGCAAAACCTCTGTCAAACCGTTGTCAGACAAGATTTCTTTTACCTTTGGATATGTCAGATGAGGTAGCTCAATGTTTAATAGCGATGAGATGTGATTGCGTTGGGCATCATCTATATTCAAGTGGATGGCAGTAACGCTTGGCGGGACAGGGAGTTGTGATGTCTCAAATTTTATTTCATCATCTGGATGTTCCTTGAAATACGTTTCAATCTTTCTCGTAACAGCTTTAGTTACATGTTGACACAACGACAAATCACACGTGGACATTTCCATGTTAAACTTGAATGTATTGCTGAAAGCCTTCTGCAATACAGCTACAATACCAATTGGCTCGCCTTTGTGTAGCCTGCCATGATCGAATGGTGAATACTTCGGGTGCAGTTCTTTCACTTTCCAATATCCTGCCCTATATTGTGTAACCCAGTCTCCAATATTGATTCTTTCCATGTTACTGTATTTTTGTTTTATATTTTCAACGCAAGCAGGTGTAATATGTAATCACCTGCATTTTCCGCTGCTATCTTCGCTTCAAGCCTTGATATGCAGCTATTTCTTTCGCTTGATTACAAATATATATCATAAGGACGAAACTTCGGAATATTCGGTCTTCCTTTTTTCTATGGTATGCTCAAAAGGCGTTTTTGCAGTGATTGTTTGGACTTTCCCCTGCAATCCCTAACGTGGGTGAAAGGGTTTTCACTGTCTTGCGTTGACACCTTGGCGCACGGCGACATGGGTGGATCTCCGGATACAACCGCTAAAAACAATGTTATGACAGATTTCTTCATTCTATTTATTGGGTATGTTGCTGATTATTCAAAATTCCGTATCTTCTGTCCATTCCAGAGAGTCCACCGGACAAAGTCCGGCGTTATTCACTTCGTACCACCCGGTCAGCAGTACCCTTATGCTGTCCGGCGTATATCCCTTGACCCATGTGCATTCGACAAACTTCCGTCTGCCGTCTTGGATTTCCTCAAAGGTGGCGTGGTTCAGCAATCCTGCACGGAACTCTCCGCCCATATCTCCCTCTGTTGCCCGTACCTGCATGACATAGACCGGTTGCCCGTAGCGGGATGTGCGACCGTCCTGATCGATCAGATATTGCAAGGCTTCGCTGGGTACTTCCTGACGGGCTCCTACCGTGATATGCAGCGCAAGGTAATCCCTCCACCTTTGCGGAACTTCCGTCCGTGTGTTCTCCACCGGCTTCGCCTCATTGTCGGTTATACCTTTCAGTGCGGTTGATAATAAAACCATCGCAGGAATAAGTAACACAAAGAGCGGGAAAAAGAACAGGTTACGCCGGGCTGGGCTGAACTTGCGTCCCGCATAGTGCCGCATGACCGCTTTCCGCCGGGAAGGTGGGTATATTTCGCCAAGCAGTCGGTCCCTTGCGATGGCAACGATAGCAAATACGATTAAAAGGACGGCTGAAAACAATTCGAATATTAAACGGTCATGGTCATAAAGGAAATGACCGCCTATGGTCAGAATTGGCATAAGGACAAAAAACATGATACAAGCCAGCAGCATGTCATTTCCACGGGGTTGTTTGGAATTGACCTTGTGATAATTCTCCCATGTTATTTCTCCCAACCAGAACAGGTAGTCGAAGAAATAATAATGCCGTTGTCGTTCTTGCTCCTTATATTCCTGTTTCTTCATTCTAAATATATTGCATGGGTAATGTTTGATAGTGCTCCGCTTATTCAGTCAGTTTGCTATTAAACCGCCTACTATTTGCTTTTATTTATTGTAAACACCTTGTTTTCCTCATTTATATCATAAAGCCTATCAAGATGAATGTGATAGCCATCGTTATTTTCATATTCAGCCATGCCAAGCAATGCTTTAGCTAATAGGCGAAGTCCATCTTTATTCCCTTCTATAATAAGTTCATTAGAATCTTCTAAGCGAAAGGAAATATTTGGATTTCCCAATCTTTCAAGAATCGGGAAACCGTATTCATTATAATCAATTTCAATTTTAGCCTTTTTCATTAGCAATATTCATCTAAGCAAATTATATCTGGGAGCGTTCCGCTTATTCAGTCGTTTTGCTAAATGTTCGCAATTTATTCAGCAAGCAAAATATCCCCAAAGATATTTGAAAGCATTTTCCTATACTCTTTCATATCTCCAATTACATTTTCCTTATGCGACACAGTTATTGAAGTAATATCATCTATACGTTTATGTTTGATTAAAAAGATAATTTCATTTTGATGCAGGACTACTTTGCTGCATAAATCATAACCGGAATTAGATTGGTCTGAATATTCAAAATAGTATGAATCCATTCCCAATTTAATATCTTGTTCGTCAAACTCTAATGCTCTTTCGACAATAACATACTCATTCGGTTCATTTTTATCGTCTGCGAAACCTATTAAAAATGAATTATCTTCCGTTACTTCATATACTATGTCATTAGCTACAAAATTTATTTCCATATTTAACTTGTTTTACTCGGTTACTAATATCGCTATTTGTTATCAAACATTTATTAGCTTATATAAGGTGAATCAAATTTTTCAACTATAAGATGTGTATTTATGTCGTTCATAGATATTGGAAAGTCATAAGCGACGATATACATATAGTAATCATATCCAAAATGAAATTCCAACTTATTTGAACGCAATTTGCACCATAATCTCTCACGTAGTATATTGCGGATCAAAGGCTCAATATTCATACATTGAATTTTATCTCCATTGTGATAATCCAATTTCTCATAGTTTTCTAAATCGGTTATTTTATAATCCTGTATGTTGAACAGTTCAGACACATCCATGAATAACTTAATAAATTCATTTTCGGTATATAAATAATCCTCTTGTGTCACCGAGGAACCAATATCATAGAAACTTATCCATTCATTGTTACCCGGTAATTGAGATATGTATTTATTGACCCTATATGAATAATATTTTTTCATTTTTCTAATTTGATAATATGTTCGGCAGCGTCCCCACTTTAAGTAGTGATCAAGAGTATTACTTGTTAGATATTCATGATACGCAAACTGCCTATTTTTTTATACTTCCAATCAATCTCTGTAAATCTTCATCATCTTCAATGAATATTTCATTATGAATAGGAGCTGATATTTTGTCAGAACACAATAAACAATATGTATCACTTGCGAACTCCTCCATAAAAGCATATCCCTCGAATCCTTGATTTATAAGCATTTCCTTAAAGTATATTCCGTTATCAAAATCGGTTAATAACTGTCCGAACAAAGGAGGATGATTAAAAAAGAATTCATTTATTTTATTTGCAGCATTTGTTTTTTGTATTGGATCTTCTGAATACAATAATTCAAACTGCTCGTTTAACTCTAAATATGATAACTCCTTGCTGTAATTATAAAACTGATCTGATATTACATTAATGCCTATTTCATAAAGGGCACTAATCATATTTGAACATTGATATAAACCTGTATAAAGATCTAACAGTTTTATATCATTGACTACTTGGCAATGTGTAATTGTAGCGTATTGATATTCATTTCCTCTTTTTCGTTGGTTAAATATAGCCTGTGCAAGAACTTGTTTTGCGGCTATATCTTTATCATAAAAGAAAAATGCTCCAATCTTATTTTTCCTTCCAAATTCTGTTGATGTATATTCAGGATTTGAATAGTCTATTGACCATTCCGTAGGCAGTTCCCGCCCAAGATTATATCGAAATAAATTATCTCCACCTTCGAGAATCACACAATTTTCTTCTGTTCTCATTTTAATAAATAATTATATATTAGTTAATATTCTAATTAAAAGTTTATCCATCTGAATGTGATAATCATCTTCATTTTCATATCCAATCATATCGTACATCCTACTTTTCTCCATTGCATAGATTTAATAAATTCTTAGCCCATTTGATTTTTGCATTAAACCCCTCCCAAGACGCAGACTGCTCTTTCCAATAATCAGGAATATCAGTATTGGCGCTATGCTCCAAAAGAAGCGTAAATACTTCTTTGAATCTTTGATAAACTATATTTACATCAAATTCCGGATTCCAAATTAGAGTATCAGGCAGATCGGATTCAAACATATCCGATGTCGAATGTATCATTGAGTGAGAGAGATTTACTCCATGAAAGAAACTATTAACTCCATTGTTATCTGTAAGGTTGATGTCCATCCGATGTTCAATAAGAGACTTCAATATTTTTAAAGAATCTTCGTATGTACCGCATTGTAACCCATATTTGGGTATGCAATGTGTAACAGCGGTATAGACAGCTTGGTGACTTATATACATATCATCTTTGGGAGTATAGTCATTTACATTCGCACCCGCATCTATTAAGAAACAGACAATATCATAGTGACAATTCTTGATTGCTATGCGTAAAGGGCACAAACCTTCATCCCTTTTGCGCCATCCTTTTTCTATGCTATTGATAAGAACAGGATTTTTTTCTATCACTTGCTTAACTGTATCGAAATCTCCTTTATTTATCGCATCAAATAACTTTTTCATTACTATCCTTTATTATTAGATGTACAATTTCCGGCGAATAATCTCTTCTTTAAATATTTATCCGTTTGTTATTGTTATACGATTTGTTTGTACTTCTTTAAATCTCAAAAATTCATTTGCTTTATACAAATGAAGTAATCGCATTTTCATATTCTCATTGACAATGCTTTTATAAAAGCCATATTTATTCCAACCTTTTAAAAAGAATCCATCGACAGATTGAGGTATTTTAGATTCATCTAATACGAGAGTACTCAAACAATCAAATTCTTCTATTTTAGAATGGATATTATCAATACAATCAACAACTTCGTTAAAAATAAGTACCATATAATTGAACGGGAAATCTCCATGCACTGAAACTCTTTTAAAAGAAATGCCATTTATAGAAGATAAATCATTTATATTCAAGACATCTTCTCTAATAAGAAACAAATGGCTAACTTCAGCAAATTCTGGCATCCTTATTTGCTCAAAATCAGATATACTTTTAGCCGTTAGCCCTTTACCTTTGACAAGGGCTTTTATCTGGCACTCTTTCTTTGAAGATGAACCTATAATTTCTTGAAAATTAATTTCTTCATTTTCATGCATAAATTCCCATGAATATGTGATACATTTCTTCCAAATTTGGTTTTCTCCATTCAAATATACTTTATACCATTTCATATTGTCATTGTTAATCGGTAATATGTTCGACAGCGTTCCCGCTTTTAGTAGTGATGCTGTTTGTTATCTGCTTTTTCGAGTCATTACAATATCATCAAAACTTAATAGCAAAGACTGACCGTTTGGTCTATATTCCTTCCAATCTTCAATGTTGGGACTTTCATAATCCATCATTATATGATAAAAGGAGTATAGACCGGAGTTTTCTTGAGGTAAATCCGGCAGACTATGTATGTCATAACATCCAACATCTTCCAATCCTTTTTCTTCAATCCGTTTCAACCATCCTAAAGCCTTATCTATTTGTTGAAGATAGGAAAGTTCCTGCTGATTGCCATGCTTCAGGGCATCAACAGTTTTTATTCGTTCTTTTTGTAATAACTCAATTATATCTTTCATTTTATTTCTTATCGGTAATGCTTGGCAGCGTTTCGCTTTAAGCGGTAGTGCTGTTTGTTATCTAAATCTTAATGTCTTTATTGGCAAAATCAAGGCACTATTTCGTAAACGGTTCGCTCATTGTTCCTGAAAATGGTCTGCTCAATCTGGCTTCCGACCTTTACGATACTGTCTATGTCCGCATTGACTTTCAGGCTAAGGACGGGAGCGTATTTCAGATGTTTGTAATCGACCGGAGTATTGTTATAGGTTGTTTCGACAATAGGATAATTATGTTCCTTTGCGAACTGTTTCAAGGTATCTATGTAGGGAAGCTGCTCTTTACCCATAGCTTCAAAATCTATGTAAAATTTTCCGTTCTCCAGCACAAAGTAGATGCAGTCCACACCATTGGAACAAATACCTATAAAATCATAATCAGTATTTCCTGCCTGCACGTTTCTCAATACATCCGGCAGTTTGTCTATCGTAATCCGGGCAGCAACCGGGATATTGGAGTTTATACCGTCGTTTTGCGTCACTCGTTTATTCCCATGTCCGCAACTCAATAAACTTAAGATAGAAGTAAATATTCCCATAATTTTTAAGAATCTCATAGTTTTATGCTTATTATTAAATAGATAATGTTTGGCAGCTAACCGACCTTTAAGGGGAGGTTGAGCCGCTTGTTATTCTTTCAATTTGGATATGGAGTGTAATATTACAGCTCTTCTATTGGTTATACCGGTTTCTTCACATATACAAGCAATTCCATCAGACAATATTATGGCAAAGCCAAAATTCGACTGTATTCCTGCATTTATAGCCTCTGATATATCTGCCCATTTTTGATCCAGCTCAAAAAAACCGATGCAATATCCTTCTTTCTCTTTAGATAATTCACGAAGTCTATCTGTCAAATGGATTAAATCCGTAGAATTATAGACCTCGACAATCTTATTCTCATTTATAATATCCATCATATTATGACAAATTCGACTAATAGCTTTTACTCTTTTTTTGTTTGATGACAGTTCAAAAAAGAAACGGTCTTGATAACCAGACTTAATGAATTGCTTACAAAAAAAATCTTCTATGGTATTTCCTTTATTCATATCCAATTCTTTTGAAGAATAATGGTTTGTGAATAACTGACCGTTAAGGCAGTTCATTCTCTTGTTACCAATATTTCAATCTCCACTTACCCAAATTGTGTTTTTATCTATTATCATAGGACGCAAATTCTTAATAAACTCTATTACAATTTTCATTGATTGTTTATCTAACGTCTTTATATAATCATTTGCCAAATTAATAAGTAATTCAAGATTTTGAGGTATCAATCTTGTATCTCCATATTCATCAATACTCAATCCTGTCTTTGCATGAAACTCCAAAAAGACAGGTTGTAATATTCTCAATTCAACATCATTCAAAGCGAAGTGATGATTATTCATTGTATTGCTAAAATCTAACATTTCAATTATTTGTTTATTGGTAATGTCCGGTGGATAATCAATTTTTCGGAGAGATTTATCCGCTTGTTACCCACGTATTTATTCTTTATTTTTTCGATTTATATGTATATCGCTTATTTCTGCTTTTCCTCCAAAACAGAGTAATTCTTCCACATTCAGATTATCCAACACTGCATATACAGATTCTTTTGTCATACTTTTAACGCTTAACATCTTTACTTTTCTCAATTTTGGAGCATTTACAAGGCTTGTAATATCAACCAACTTATTTAACGTATCAATACAGACTTCAGCTAAGTTGTTTAGATTGGCTAAGTTGGGTATCTTAGTAATATTAGCTAACCAAATCAATTCGAGTTTTTCAAGTCCTGTGAGTGTACTGACGAATGAAATATCATCCAATTTGGATATTCTAAAAAGTTTCAGTTGGCGCAAAGTTCTAAAATCACTCAAAACAGTCAAGTCTATTTTTGAACTGTCACACCACAGAATAGACAAGTCCTTGATAAGCATTTGTTTTAAGAAAGACAAATCCTTATTTTTGACAGCTCTTAATTCTAACTTTCTCAACTGACTTAAACCTACGATAGCTTCAAGATTCTTATCTAATTTCCCAAGGAATAAGGATTGGAGATTTTTCAAGCGCAAAAGCCATTGGCAATCAAACACAGGCTTTCCACTCTTCAAATCCGCATCTATATGTAAATGTTCCAACTGGCTTGGCAAAGTATTGACAAAAGAAAAATCCCTTAAATCATAAATATCTAATGTCAATGATTTTAGATTTGACAAACTTGAAAGAATAGATAAGCCAGTATTCTTATATTCAAAATCGCCTATTACGATATTTTGTACATCAGGAACAAATCGCAGGAAATCCAGATTCCAACCATTGAAATCATCTCCATATCCAAATTTTTTGTCAGCCCCTCCATATACACGAAAAGAAATATCAGGACGTAATATAAATAAGCGATTCAATTTTTCGAGAACAGTATTAGGAATATAATCGCTTATTTGAACTCTCTTGATAAGTTTTTCCTCGCTTATTTGATGAATTATGGATTCAGTTACATCTTCAGCCATGTAACCATCTTCGGGATGTCTTGGAATTCTTCCAAAACTGCGAGGAGTAAATATTTCAATTTGTGTTCTAAACATATCTTTACTACGTGGGTAACATGTAATTATCTACGTTTTCCGCTATTATCTTCGCTCAATTACAAATATATATCATAAGGGCGAAACTTCGGAATATTCGGTCTTCCTTTTTTCAAGGTATGCTCAAAAGCAGTTTTTGCGGGCGGTTGTTTGGGCGTTCCCCTTCGGGTCGGGCTTTCCGCTGCAAGTCCTCGCTATGCTGTGGGCTTTCCCCTGCAATCCCTAACGTGGGTGAAAGGGTTTTCACTTTCTTGCGCTTGCACCTTGGCGCACGGGCTGTCCCGTCCCGGCGTCCGTTTCCGACCATTCCGGCAGGCTGCATGGCCGAAGCCGGACATCGGGGCGGAAGGACAAACGGAACACGTCCGTCCGTGCCGTCACACGGGATGAAGTTCATCATCGGCATATCCCTTGCCAGACCATCGCTTTCGAGGATGAACGGGAATAGCTATTTCACTTTTGCGGTAATTTCATCTATCAGGTTTGTAATTTTCTCAATGGAATACTTTTCTATCAATCTTCTGGTTGCCGCTTCTGTCTTTAATTTCTCATTGATTAATTTTAGTTGGGGCAGATCCGATTGGCAGCATTCGTTCAAGTATTCTATTTCAGTGCCATAGGAGGTATATTTATAACGAGACTGCAAAAAATGCAGAAAGGTGTTGCGTGATTCGTTAGACAATCCCAAAATACTTTTTGAAACCTTGTCCGCATCAGCCTCTTGGAATATTGAAGTATCCCTATAAAGACGCTGTTTGACCGGGACTACATCATTCAATGCCAGATTCAGGCGTTCGCAAGTTTCATCCGTCAGATTTTCCAGCATGGCAGACACTTTATTAGGACATTTCTCAAATCTTTGCTCGAATAGTTTTTGAAAATACGCAACCAGTACATTCAAAATTCGATCTGAACCAATATTAGAATGATTCCTTCTTGCACCCGCATGTACCTTTGAGCTACAATTCAACAAACCCTCCATGTCGTTGATACCTTCCATCAGCCTGTCTATGGAGTGCTTGCCTTGGGCAATGATGTCTTCCTCGGATACGTGAATAAGGTTGTCGCTATATAAAACCGATAGTATAGATATAATGACAAACAATTCTTTTAGATCAACGCTTTTATCCGCAAAGTAATACCGTACCGTTTCCTCGTAATGTTTCTCGTATTCTTCGTTATCCAGTCTCCAATAATCATATAGATAGTCCCAACTATTCAAACTTGCGTCTTCGGCAGCAAAGTATTGCTGCAAATAGGTTGTGTCAAAATACCCGCTTTCCAGATAGCAGACAATTTCATTGACGATAAAATCACTGAAAATATCCAACCGCTTGCCTATCTCTATAAAATGGTATTTGGAGAGGATTTTTTCACGCTCCTCATTTTTCTCTTTATCTGGGAACATATTGTGCAGGCTGTTGAACAGGCTCGCAATTTCGGTATTTCCACCCTTATACTCGCAGTAAACGGCGACAAAATTTGCCAATAGTGATGTTATGATAAGTTCGTATTTGGGAGATTCATGATAATGTTCCGGCAAAGCCATGATTATCCTGTGGTAATCGTTCAGACATTGCCGAAGGACTCTTAAATTATCGAATTTAGAGGCATGGAATATCTTGATTATAAGGTCTTTGTTCTCAGACAAGAGGTTTCTGTTGTTGGCGGATATTTCGCCAATGAAAAAATCGAGTGTCTCCTCTATATTCACTTTAATCTCGAAAGTGCGCCCGATGGTCTTTTCCTTGAAATCCTTGAATTTCAACTTGCACTTATCGCCCTCTTTTTCGGAAATCTTGTTCTCATCGCCAATGATGATGACCTTGCATTTACAATGTTCCGAAAAGTAATTGATGTATCCCAACAAGGTTTCCAGTTTTACATCACATCTTTCAAGGTCGTCAAAAATCAGAATCTTGTTTCCTTTTATTTCGGAATTTTCTTCTTTCAACAACAAAATGGAGTCCAAGTCACAGGTTACACTTCCTTCATCCTTGCCGTCACCGTCAATGTCGTATTTCAAAGCGATTTTCGAGGCGGCTTTTAATATATTCTTGGCAAGTTTCATTCCCTTGCTGTACAACCACGGGGATATTTCCTTGTTGATTTGTTCTGTGATTTGCTGGGTAGTGGTCAAACCGTATAAAGACACATAAATAGGCTGCCATTTTAACTTGTCCGCATCTCTGTTATTTTTCAGTTGCTCCATCCATTGGCGGATGAAAAACGTTTTGCCGCATCCCCAAGCGCCTCGCAACATGATGGCATATTGCGGATCGGATATTTCCGCATATTCATTTAAAAAGGTGAGTATGTTTCTATTCATAACCATGTTCATTAGAGGTTTCAAAGTTACGGAAAAGAGTCGTAATGTTCGGCAACCTTCCGCTTATTCAGTCGGTTTGCTGTTTGTTATAATCAATCATATCACCGAAAAATCATTAATAGGCTTATAAGAGTATTTCACCCTAAAGCCTTCATCATCCCAGTTTCGGGCGGCGATAATCGCATGTGTCAAATCCAGCCGATATGTTTTAAGGCATGATTTGATTGCGGATACAGCCCGTTCTTCCTCCACGACTATACAATAAATATTCAATTTGCCGTTATCTATTGCAAAACTTTCGACTACACCTATACCTCGCCAGCCCAAATGTTCTTTTAGATACTCTGAAACTTTGTCTTTTAACCATTTATCCCGTTTGTTTCCATCCTTGCTTTTCAATAGATATTGAACTACTATCGTACATAATTGATTTTCGGACAACTTTGTATATCCTTCACTCGCACATACATTACTAAAATCCTGTAAACGTATAGCTGCTTCTTTCTCTGTCATACTTGTTTTCGCAATAGTTCCAACATATCCAACTTTTCCAGAATGCTCAATTAGAACCTTATCGGCATTTTCATACCACATTTCCTTGTAGTATAGACCTTTTGTTTCAATTTGTTTATATAGCGTTATCATGATATGATTGGTTATAATGTTTTGCAGCGTTCCGCTTTAAATGTTTCACCTGTTTGTCAGCAATCTTGTTTTTTTACCATATACCAACTTCACAAATACCCTTGAATCTATCTAATACCATTCCGTTTTTTTTATCACTTCCCAAATTTACACTTATATGCTTGAGGTTAGGAAGATTTTCAGGAATTATATTATCCAATACATCAAAAGGCAATTGCAAGAGTAAGTTTTTTAAATTCTCGTGATATAAAGGAAAACTTTGTAACCGTTTCATATTGGCAAGAGACATACCGGTTAAAGAATGAAGGTTGCTTAAATCCGGCATTTCTTCAACATTGCTAAGTCCGTCTAAACCAATAGATCTTAGTTCTTTCAAGTCCAATAAAAAATTAAGATTCAATATTTTCGGAGAACGGTATATATCTATGCTTCTTAAATTTGGTGTCTTAATACCTAAATGTGTCCCATCCTTTAAATTAAAACAAGTTAATGTTTCCAAGTTTGGTAAGCAGGACAACATGTTCGAATCTAACCCTTTTATTTTTAATCGTTTCAGTCTGTTCAGCTTGTTCAATGTAGGATATTGATATTTCGTTATAGGATAAAAACTCATACAGAGTTCTTCCAGTTTCTCCAATGAAACAAGTTCGTCAATACAGAGTTTATTATCATATAGTGCATCAATAACTATACTCCTCAAATTTCTGAATATTGAAATTCCTTCAATTGTTTTCAGAATATTCTCGGTGTAATTATACGATTCAACTCCTATTATATTGTCACTTATACATTCAAAATAGGAGAAAGCAATCAGATTGTTGTTATTTGAACGCATTACCAATGTTACTTCTGTCGTTTCATTGATTATAGCTTTTTTTAGAAGTTTCAATTTCTCTATGTCAGGTTGTTCTTCTATCAACAATCGCAACTTATTATCTTCATTCTTTAATCCGATAATCTGTTCTTCTGTATATTGATTTAATTTTTCAATGAACATATAATTTGTATTTACAGGGTTGCTAATGTTTGTCAGCGTTCCGCTTATTCAGTCGGTTTGCTGTTTGTTATCAGAACAAAATGAATGATTTTATAAAAGCATAAATTCATTTGCTTCCACGTCAATAGCCCTGCAATTCCAATGCGAGCATAATTGTTTCACGAAGTGCAAGATTGCTTCTTCATTTTCACCTCCATGAAAACATAGATGTATATTTTCAATACTTTCATTATCGTTCCAAGAAATCTCCACGCCACACTCGTTGTCTAATTGCAGTATCATTTCGCTATCCGACAAATTATCATCAGAAATAATAAAAGTGTTCTGCATCCAATCCACGAACGCATTTCTATCTGTTATAGGCAGTGTTTCATCCACATCCGACAAATCTGATTCATCGTTCAATGGCGTTTTTATTAAAATGATAGACCAACTCATATTTTTTTATTTAATTAGTTCATGTTCTATTTTTTATGCACTGATAATGTTTGTCAGCGTTCCGCTTATTCAGTCGGTCTGCTGTTTGTTATCAATGCCTTACCGATTATAAAGTTGATTTAGCATTTTGAAATAATCATTTCCAAACCCTTCAACATAATCATCCATTACGCCATATATGTTGTTTTTACTATCAACAAGCAAGACCATATATCCATGTTCGTATTCCCCAAAAGGACAAATATCCGAAACATGGAGTAGTTCACAAAATTGGTCGTAGAATAAGTAATGCGGATTATCGTTTAATGTTTTCTTTAGATTAAAATGCACATCCACTTTTGGAAACTGAAATTCCTGATTGTAGAAATAAATAAGGAAATCTATCAACTTTGAAGTCGGTTGGTAGTTTGCTTTAGAATAAATTGCCACAAGCTCATTCGGGCTTATGATTACCCGATTTTCCCAGTGGCAATTCGTTTTAAGATATTGCTTCAGTTCCATACTACTTTTATTTTTTATTTTGCACATTGATAATATGTAATTATCCACGTTTTCCGCTATTATCTTCGCTCAATTACAAATATATATCATAAGGACGAAACTTCGGAATATTCGGTCTTCCTTTTTTCAAGGTATGCTCAAAAGCAGTTTTTGCGGGCGGTTGTTTGGGCGTTCCCCTTCGGGTCGGGCTTTCCGCTGCAAGTCCTCGCTATGCTGTGGGCTTTCCCCTGCAATCCCTAACGTGGGTGAAAGGGTTTTCACTTTCTTGCGCTTGCACCTTGGCGCACGGGCTGTCCCGTCCCGGCGTCCGTTTCCGACCATTCCGGCAGGCTGCATGGCCGAAGCCGGACATCGGGGCGGAAGGACAAACGGAACACGTCCGTCCGTGCCGCCCGAAAGAGTTCCCCGGCGTTTGTCCGGCAGCCGGAAGCTGACCGTCCTCCCATATACTTCTCCCGCCCGTATCTCCTTGCCTTGGGAAACGGGCGTTCCCGGCTCTCCGGAAGGCTTCTTTTTCCTGCACCCGGCAAGTAACTTACCATTGACTGGAATAGACTGACAGGGCATTTTTTCCCTAAGCTGATTGGAAAAACATTGACGAAGGTAGGCGGAGGTGAAAGCAAATCCGCAAAAAATGCCAAATCTCCACCCGGCGGGTAGTATTTACCATTTTTTCAGATGGTTGCAATTCACCTTTTCCGCTATCAATGATGGTCAATGTTCTTCCCAATCAGCCAAGGGGAAAAAATTGGTTGGGGCGACAAGCGATGAAAACAGAGTAATAACGATTAAAATTTGTGAGTTATGGCAACAACGAACAGCACCATCGAAAAGATTGCACCGATGTTCACCGATTTGTTAATCAAGAAAATCGAGTGCTTGAAAACGGATTGGCAAAAGCCGTGGATAGCGAGCCTTGAACAAGGTTTGCCCCGCAACATCAGAGGGACGCTCTATAACGGCGGAAATGTCTTGATGTTATTGTTCTACACCGAGTTCATGAAATTCACTTTGCCCGTGTTCCTCACGTTCAACCAAGCGAAGGAAGAGGATTTAAGTGTTTGCAAGGGCGCACGCTCGTTTCCCGTCTATTATTGGTTTAAGTTCGTGGTACACAAGGAAACGAAAAAGACAATCAAGTACGAGGAATACCGCAAGCTGCCCGCAACCGAGCAGGAAAATTACAAGGTCATCCCGCAGATGAAGTATTACAATGTCTTCAACATCGACCAGACCGATTTTGCCGAAAAGCAGCCCGAACGCTACGAGCGTATGAAGAAGGGGGAGCAACCCGAAGACTATTCGGACGGAATGATTTACGAGGCGTTGGACGAGCTTGTCTATCTGCAAAATTGGTATTGCCCCATCAAGGTGCAGTATTCGGACAGTGCCTACTATTCGCCCTCTTCCGACCATATCGTTTGCCCGCAGCGTGAGCAGTTCCCGCAGGGAGCGGAATATTACGGCACGCTCCTGCACGAGATGGCGCACAGCACGGGAAGCCCCCAACGGCTGAACCGCACGTTCGGCAGCTTCTTCGGGGATGCGCTCTATGCCCGTGAGGAACTTGTCGCCGAACTTACCGCAGCCCTTTGCGGTGCGTTCTTCGGCTACGCAGCCGCACCGCAGGAGAACAACGCCGCCTATCTGAAACACTGGCTCACCAAGCTAAAGGAAGAACCCGCCTTTTTGGTGGAGATATTGGGGGACGTGAACAAGGCGGCGAAGATGATTGCCGACAAGGTAACCGAACCGATAAACGAACCCGCAGCAGCCTAAGCGGGACAACAAAGGAACAAGAGTATAAACCAACGGGCGGAGCAGTCCGCCCCACTAAAGACATAAGACGATGAAAACATTATCAGAAAAGGAATTTAACGGGTTAAACATAAAAGCTATGTTTACCGAGAAGGTGGAACAGGCAAAAAAAGAACTGTCTCCACTCATGCAGGAGGTAAGGAAGTACATACCCCAAGCGGAATACGGCTACCACGTGGTAAGCGGTGAATACCCCGCATTTTACGACGTGCGCATAGAGTTCACGTACAACGGCATCCGTTTCCATGTGTACAAGATAAACAAAGAGAACAAATACAGGATAGCCACCGACATGGAGCATTTTGAGTATGTCAACCGCTACGACATCGAAAGGGCGGGCAGCCAATACGAAAAGCCGTGCAATATCGGCGTGTTCACCGCCAAGAAAATAAACGATTGGATAAACTACTGCACGCAGATATACAGGCAGGTGGAGCAGGAAAATGCGGAGAACTCGAAAAAGGTAGCCGACTTCTTGAAAAGTATCGAGAACGAACCCGTAAGCTGGGAACGTAGAAACTATGCGAAAGGGACGATAACCCGCAACGGCTTGCGCTTCACTTTCTACATAGAGAAAGGACACCTCTCCTTTGAACTGTCCCTAAGTTATCGGGGAACGGCTGATTACGACACGTTCCGGCTGTTGGCTGATAACCGCTATATCCCGTAAGGGAACTGTTAAAGAACCACGGGCGGAGCAATCCGCCCGACAATACCCAAGAACATGAAAACGGCATTTGTTTACAAACTGATATACCGCCTAATCCTTTGGGCTTCGGTGGCTTATTTCCTTACCACCGCCGCAGGGCAGCTTTTCGCCTTGTTGCTTGTCGTGGCTCTGTTTTACTTCGTGGCACGGCTTGTTTTCGCCCTTGCGTGGCGGCTGTTTGTCGGCTTCGTGTTCGTACTGATAATCATTCTTTTAATACTCTAATATTTACCGATATGGAAACAAGGACATGGACAGAAAACGGAACACCCGTTACCAAAGAAAAGACGGTAGCCTTTTCGGGACACCGCACCAACCGTATAGCCAAGTTCACGACAGACCGTGAGAAACTCTTCAGGGAGGTGGCGTTCGACACGTTCGCAGCCATCGAAAGTTATTGTATCAAAAAAGGCTACGACACCTTTTTGTCGGGAATGTGCGAGGGCTTCGACCTTATCGCAGCAGAGGAAGTATTGAACCTCAAAAAAAGATACCCGCATATCCGTCTGAAATGCGTTGTCCCCTTCAAGGGACAAGCCGAACGGTACACCCAAGCCGACAAGCAGCGTTACGACACCATTTTGGCGCAAGCCGATGAAGTGGTAACCTTGCAGGACGGATATACCGAGGGCTGTTTCCTGCGCCGTAACGACTACCTTTTGGAAAACTCCGCTTTTCTGATGGTCTATTACGATACGGTAGCCATAGGCGGCACGTTCTACACCCTCAAACGGGCAGTAGAGCAGAAAAAGAAGTTCGCGAACGTATGCTATAACCGCAGGTAGCCCCGTAAGGGCGGATTTTCCGCCCGCTACTTTCTTTCGTGAGCCGGAGCGGGAAAAGAAAGATAGCAAAGAAACCGATTTCCCGAACGGAACGGTTTGTCAAAAATCAAAAAGAACAACTATAAACAATCAACTTAAAAATAACAGATTATGAAGACAAAAGCAAATCAATCAGCAGCAGATAAAAACATCACGATGGTAGCATTGGCAGACATTCAGCCGAGCGGTTTCAACCCACGCAAGCGTTTCGATGAAGCAGCCCTTTACGAACTTGCCGAGAGCATCAAACGGCAGGGCGTGTTGCAGCCCATCACCGTGCGCCCCGTTGACGGGACAGACCGTTACGGGATTGTTTTCGGGGAACGCCGTTACCGTGCGTCCGTCATTGCGGGCAGGGACGAAATTCCCGCAATCGTAACCGAGTTGTCGGACGAGGAAGCCGAGGAAATGGCGATTACCGAGAACTTGCAGCGCAAGGACGTGACACCCGTGGAGGAAGCCGCAGCCTATCAGCGGCTTATCGAGAGCGGACGCCACACCGTGCAGACCTTGGCGCAACTCTTCGGAAAGAACGAGAACTATATCCGCACACGGCTGAAATTCACCGCCCTTATCCCCGAAATCGCCGCCCTCTTGGATGCGGATGAAATCACCATCAGCGTGGCGGCTGAAATCTGCCGATACGGGGAGGACATTCAGCGTGAGGTGTACGAGAAACATTTGCAGGAAGAGGGAACGTATAACAGTTGGCGGGGACTGAAAGCCGCCGATGTCGCAAGGCGCATCGAACAGAACTTCACCACCGACCTGCAATACTACCGCTTCGACAAGACCGAGTGCGCCACGTGCGCACACAACACCAATAACTTGCTGTTGTTCCGTGACGGCGGGTGCGGGCATTGCGCCAACCGCACGTGCCTTGCCGAGATGAACGCCTCTTTCCTCATGGAGCGAGCCGTGCAAATCATGCGGAACCAGCCGGAGGTGTCGCTCTGTCGTGACCGCTACACCGCCAACGAGACGGTTGTCGAACGGCTAACCGCTTCGGGCTACGAGGTGGAGACCCTTGACAGGTACACCGCCTTTCCAAACTGCCCCAAAGAACCCAAAGCCGAAAATTTCAACGACCCCGAACGCTACGGGGAAGCCCGTACCCGCTACGAGCAGCAATGGGCGGACTACATGGAGCAGGAGGAGGAAATCACCCGCAGGAGCGGAGCGGGGGAAATCACCGTCTATGCCAAAATCGGGCAGAAGGAGATTACATTCTGTTACGTGGAGAACATGACCGAAGCGCAGACAGCGGACGGAACGCCCGCACCCGCACCGCTCTCACCCGTGGAGAAACTGGAGAAGCAGGACGAGCGCAACAAGGAAATCGCACTCGAACGCACGGTGGAGGACACCAAGAAGCAAATCCTCGAAGCCGACATCACGGGCGGTAAGTTCAGTGCCGATGAAGATACCATGTTGTACTTCTTCCTTCTGTCCTCTCTCCGTAAGGAACACTTCGCAGCCGTGGGGATTGCGGAAGACAAGCCGTATATCACGGACGAGGACAAGATGGGGATTATCGGCAACCTCACCGTGAGGATGAAGACCATCATCCGCAGGGACTTCCTTGTAGCCAACTTCAAGGGAGCGTACGGGAACAACACCGTGGCGACCCTCTTGCTCGACTTCGCACGCAGGCACATGCCGGAGGAACTCGCCAACATCGAAAGGGAGTACAACGGGGTGTACGAGAAGCGTCACCAGCGCATCGAGGAAAAGAAAGCCGTCCTCTTGGTACAGGAACGGGCAAGGGAGCGCAAGGTAACGCAACCCGAGGAACAACCGCAACCCGAAGAGATTGCAGCCTAAGGACAAAGGGCAGGGCGGAGAAATCCGCCCGCTACTTTCTTTCGTGAGCCGTGGCGAAAAAGAAAGATAGCAAAGAAACCGATTTTTCAACTTTCAAATTTTGATAACAATGAAGCAGGAAATCAGACAGAACGGGAAAACCGTCCTTTACAGCGGGGACGGTCATAGCATCCCCATGATATTCAACAACCTTGTCGGGAAGAACCTCAAAGGCAGGGAGT
>OOCN01000350.1_pt1 | contig 42956 bp, 38 predicted proteins | sample 1671361 | NCBI WGS metagenome assembly OOCN01 (sample SAMN06348149, study PRJEB24527) | human gut metagenome | biome: human gut; feature: ankylosing spondylitis patient; material: feces | host: Homo sapiens | place: China | collected 2015-10
CTAGGGGAGAACCTCTCAGTCAGCTTCGCTGACAGCTCCCCTATGAGGGGAGCCAAGGCGTTTCGCAATGGCATTTACACAAACTATACAGACGGTTCCCCTATGAGAGGAGCTAGGGGAGAACCTCTCAGTCAGCTTCGCTGACAGCTCCCCTATGAGGGGAGCCAAGGCGTTTCGCAATGGCATTTACACAAACTATACAGACGGTTCCCCTATGAGAGGAGCTAGGGGAGAACCTCTCAGTCAGCTTCGCTGACAGCTCCCCTATGAGGGGAGCCAGGGCGTTTCGCAATGGCATTTACACAAACTGCACAGACGGTTCCCCTATGAGGGGAGCCAGGGGCGATTGAAATATAGAGAAAAGGTAGGTTAGAATGTGACTGACGAAGAACGAGCACGGAAAGAACGGATGAAGGAATATCGCCGGCGGTACCGGGAAAAGCATGGATTGCCTCCGGAAAAGGACACGCCGTCCTGGAAGAAGCGGGCTGCTGTTGTCTTGGCCTTGTGTGTGATTGGTTTCGGCGGCTTTTTTGCGGCCCAGAGCAAGGCGGAACAGATGGTGACCCTCAATGGGCAATCTATTGCCGATATGACTGATGAAGAAATCACCAATTATCTCGACCTCCACGAGAAGGAAGCGGAAGACCGCAAGCTGCGCCTGGCCGCGGACGGCGTCGATGTGACGCTGGACCTGGACGAACTGGGAGCCAAGTTGGACCGCAGCTATATCGATGATGAACTGCATCTCGTCGGCCGCCGGGGCCTGCCCTGGCAGCGCGTGGCCGATGTGGTGACGACGCTCACGCAGGGCAAGGATGTGCCCCTGGCCATTGCCGTTGACGAGGATAAATTGGATAAGGCCCTGGCCGATGTCCACGACAAGTACGATAAGGATCCGCAGAATGCCTATGCCTATGTCAAGGACGACCAGAAGACTGTCGCCATTGAAGATGCCAAGGACCGCATCGTCATCAATACAGATAAGCTGAAAGATGCTGTGACGGCCGAACTGCATACGGGCAGGACGGACACGCTGGACGTCCCCGTAGACAGCCGGGAAGGGGCGGACATCAAGGCCGACGACCTCAAGGATATCGACACGGTCTTGTCGTACTATACGACCCATTTCGATGATACCAACCCGGACCGCAACGTCAACATCCGCCTGGCACAGAAGCGCCTCAACCACGCCGTCGTCATGGCCCAGAAGGATTTCTCCTTTAACAAGTATGTCGGCACGCGGACGCCGGACAAAGGCTATAAGCAGGCACCGTCGTATTTTGAAAACAAGCTCGAACAGTCGACAGGCGGCGGCGTCTGCCAGGTCAGTACGACCCTATTCAATGCGGCTTTGCGGGCGGGCTTGTTCATTGCCAGCCGGGAACCGCATTTCGCCCCGGCCGCTTATGTGCCCGTCGGCATGGATGCGACTGTCGCCGATGACGGCCTGGATTTTGCCTTTACCAATCCTTTCCAGCATCCGGTCTGCGTCTATACCGTCGCCGGTCAGAATACGGTGACGACGTATATCCTGGGCAATCACGCCGATACGTGCAGTGTGTCCTTTGAAACGACGCATCTCCAGAACCTGCCTCATAAGGTCATCAAGAAGCACGACGACAGTGTGACCGAAGATAAGCGCAAGCAGGAAGGCTACGACGGCCATGACGTGACTATCCGCCGGACCGTGGCTTACAGCGACGGCGACCGCCATGTCGATACCATCGAGTCCCATTATGAACCGAATGATGAAATCATCCTCACGCCCGGCGACGATAGCGAAGAAGTCGTCAGCACGGCGGACCTGGAACCGCAGGACCCGCTCCTCAACGCACCGCACGACATGATGGACTTCAATGTCCCGGCGCCCGATGCGGTCGACACGGCCGATGAGGAATAACTCATCGGTTCATGTAGTAGGGGCTCGCACGTGGCGAGTCCGTCAGGTCATGACGGTAAGAAATGGCAGGATAGCTGCTGAAACGGACCGCTGTAGAGGGTGAGTCCGTTTGGATTTTGTAGGAATTTCACCAACAGGTAGCGAATGTTCCCACACTGTGTGCGACGGGCGTCCCACGTGGACGCCCCTACCCATGGATGGGAAGCAGGGGAGGCATGTAGGGGCCGTCCCAGTTCAGTGGTTAAAATTTAAAGCCATTGTCTGCAAACTCCAAACTATAACGTAAAAGGAACCGCGCATGGTGGTAAAAACTTTGTGCGACAGGCCCGCTTATAGAAAGGAAAATATATGAAAGTCTGGCATATTGTTCCTAAAAATGATATTTTGATCCCCGTCGACGGCGGGCGGTCGGTGACGGTCGCTTCGATTGCGGCCGATCTGGCCGGTCATGCCTGGCATGTCCGGACGGAATCGCCTTATGCCATCGGCGATATGGATCTTCTCCGCGACCGGGTCAGCCGGAAATTGGGCCTGGACGGGACGGTATCGGTCGAACACCGGGTGACGTCGGTCTTTCACGGCGGCGATATGTCTCTGGCCGTGCCCGACAATGACCCGCTGCGCCAGGTCGCCGATATTTCCACTGATGATATGGAAGGCTACGGGATTCCTCATGAAGACTGCTACGATTCCATTTACGATGTGGACGATGAATTGTACGCCGATGAAGATTACAAGAAGGCCTGCCAGTCGGCGTCCCAGCCCGGTACGGGCAGTACCAGGACGGGCGGCAAGGCCAGCGGCACCAAGACCGGCGGCGACAGCCGGGTCTGGATGGGCCGGGCCTTTGGCGGCGATGCCGTCGCCATCAACGACGTCCTCGGCGAGGAACAGAACGACGTTATCCTCAAGGGGAAGGTCGTCAAGGTCGAGTTCCGGGAACTCAAGTCGAAGCGCATCCTCCTGACCTTCCAGATGGCCGACAGCACCAACGGCATTTCAGCCAAGAAGTTCCTCGACGTCAGCAATCAGGGCGGAGGCGGCAAGTTCCGCCGCAAGAACACGCTGACACCGGAAGAATACGACAACCTGGTCAAGAAGCTCAAGCCCGGCGTCTACGTCCGGGTCCACGGCAATATCCAGTACGACAATTACCAGAACGACTACGTCCTCATGGCCTACGACATGATGGAAGCCGACGGCGGTACAGTGGAACGGGAAGACCATAATCCCACGCCGCGCGTCGAACTCCACCTGCATACGGTCATGAGCGACATGGACGCCCTGATCACGGTCAAACAGCTCATCAAGACCATCAAGAAGTGGGGCCATCCGGCCGTTGCCGTCACCGACCACGGCGTCGTCCAGTCCTTCCCGCTGCTCCAGGAAATCTCGACGGACAAGACCAACAACGTCAAGGTCATCTATGGCATGGAAGGCTACCTCTTCGATGATAAGATCGACCAGTCGTACCATATCATCATCCTGGCCAAGAACCAGATCGGCATCCGCAATCTCTATAAATTGGTCAGCATTTCCCATTTGAAATATATCTACCGCGGCCGGCCGCGCATCCCCCGGGCGGTCCTGTCAGAATACCGCGAAGGCCTCATCCTGGGCTCGGCTTGCGAAGCCGGCGAGCTGGTCCGCTCGATGGTCCAGAAGAAGCTGCCTTATGAAGAATTGAAGAAAATCGCATCGTTCTACGACTATCTGGAAATCCAGCCGCTCACCAACAACGGCTTCCTCGTCCGCGAAGGCTTCGTCGCCGATGAAGAAGGCCTGCGCGACATCAACCGGACGATCCTCAAGCTCGGCGATGACCTGGGGAAATTGACCGTCGCCACCTGCGATGCTCATTTCATGAACCCCGAAGACAAGATTTACCGGGAAATCCTCATGACCGGCAAGGGCTTCAAGGATGCGGAATTCCAGCCCGACCTCTACCTGCGCACGACCGACGAGATGCTGGCTGAATTTGCCTACCTCGGCGAGGAACGGGCGCGGGAAGTGGTCATTACCAACCCCAATAAGATCAACGATATGATCGACGACTGCCGGCCGGTGCCGAAGGAAACGCTCTATTTCCCGCAGATCGCCGGTTCGTCGGAAGCACTGAAGAACATGTGCTATAAAAAGGCCCATGAAATCTACGGCGACCCGCTGCCGAAGATTGTCGAAGACCGATTGGAAGAAGAATTCACGTCCATCCTGGGCCACGGCTTCGGCGTCCTCTATTACATCGCCCACAAGCTGGTCAAGCACTCCAACGACGACGGCTACCTCGTCGGCTCCCGTGGGTCTGTCGGCTCGTCCTTCGTGGCGACTATGTCGGACATTACCGAAGTCAACCCCCTGCCGCCGCATTATGTCTGCCCCAAGTGCCAGTGGAGCGAGTTCTTTACGCACGGCGAAGTCGGCGGCGGCTTCGACCTGCCCGACAAGGTCTGCCCGAAGTGCGGCACGCCGCTCCACAAGAACGGCCACAACATCCCGTTCGCTATCTTCCTGGGCTTCGACGGCGACAAGGTCCCTGATATCGACCTCAATTTCTCCGGCGAATACCATCCGAAAGCCCATAAGTACACGGAAGAACTCTTCGGCAAGGACAACGTCTTCCGCGCCGGGACCATCGGTGCCGTCAAGGACAAGACGGCTTATGGCTACGTCATGAAGTGGGCCGAAGCCAAGGGCATCAAGGTCAACGATGCCTATGTCAACAGCCTGGTCGCCGGCTGCACGGGCATCAAGAATACGACGGGCCAGCATCCGGGCGGCGTCATGGTCATTCCCCGCGATATGGACGTCCATCATTTCACGCCCGTCCAGTATCCGGCCAACAAGAAGGACAGCGGCATCATTACGACCCATTTCGATTATCACTCCATCGAAGGCCGTCTGGTCAAGCTCGATATCCTCGGCCATGATGATCCGACGGTCATCCGCATGCTCGAAGATATGACCGGCATCAAGGCGACGACTATTCCCTTTGATGACCCGGCGACGCTGAGCCTGTTCAGCTCGACCAAGGCCCTGGGCGTGACGCCGGAAGAACTGGGCTCGAAAGTCGGCAGCCTGGGCATCCCGGAATTCGGCACGTCCTTCGTCCGCCAGATGCTCGTCGACACCAAGCCCAAGACCTTTTCCGAACTGGTCCGCATTTCCGGTTTCTCCCACGGCACCGACGTCTGGCTGAACAATGCCCAGGATCTGATCACGTCGGGGACGGTCCCCCTGAAGGAAGCCGTCTCGACGCGTGACGACATCATGAACTATCTCATCCAGCACGGCATCAAGCCCAAGACGAGTTTCAAGGTCATGGAAAATGTCCGTAAGGGCAAGGGCATCGACAAGCTCAATAAATTGGGCCAGAAGACGACGGACTACGAAGGCGAGCTCAAGGCCGGCCACATTCCGCAGTGGTTCATCGACTCGTGCCACAAGATCGGCTACCTCTTCCCGAGGGCCCATGCCGTGGCCTACGTCATGATGGCTTTCCGCATCGCCTGGTACAAGATTAACCAGCCTCTGGCCTACTACTGCGCTTTCTTCACGATCCGCGCCAAGGCCTTCAAGCTGTCGGCCATGATCCACGGCCTGGAAGGGCAGGAACGGGCCATGAAGGAAATCGCCGCCAAGGGCAAGAGTGCGTCGAAAATCGAACAGGACCTCTATTCGGCCCTGGAACTGGCCAAGGAAATGAGCCTCCGCGGCTTTTCCTTTATGAATGTCGACATCAACCGCTCGGCAGCGACGAAGTTCACCATCTGCGACGGCAAGATCCTGCCGCCCTTTACGGCCATCGACGGCCTGGGCGCCAACGTAGCCGAACAGATCGTATCGGCCCGCGAACAGGCGCCGTTCAGCTCCAAGGCCGACCTCAAGATGCGCGGCAAAGTGTCCCAGTCCCTGGTCGACGTCATGAGCCAGGAAGGCTGTCTCGGCGATTTGCCCGAAGATGAACAGATCGACCTCTTCGCCATGTAGGCGGAAAAAACATTTCCTCGACAGATTGACTTTCGTGCCGTATAATGTTTTTAGTATTTAACGAACTAAAGGAATCTGTCTTAGAAAGAGGGATTGTCATGGCAGTGAATGAAAAATTGCGAGACCATTTGCACGATCAGTTATTTCGTGCTATTTTGGAATTGAAGAGTGTCGAAGAATGTTATGAATTTTTTGAAGACCTTTGCACCATTCAGGAAATGAAGGCCATTTCGGCCCGCCTGGAAGTGGCCCGTATGCTCAAGGCCGGCGATATCTATGAAGACATCGTCAAGAAGACCGGCGCCAGCACGGCGACTATCAGCCGCATCAAGCGCTGCCTGGTCTACGGTAGTGGCGGCTACGAGAAGATCCTCTCCCGCATGGCCGAAAAGGACCCGGATTTCCTGAAGTTATCCAAGTAGGAGGGTAGCCGATTTCATGAAGGCTAAGATTGATGTCACCATTTTCCATAATGGTGATATGGATATATTGCATGCTTCCATTTACGAAGAGTTGTGGAAGGATTATTGTACATTTAAAAAACGGGCTGCCATGCAGCAGGACAAGGGGACCAAGAAGGGCACGTTCCTGGCCCGGCGCTATTACCGGGCGGCCCTCTTGTCCCTGTTCGCTTTCTTTGAAGGCGTCTTGAACAGCTGGGTCAAGACCGTCATCCAGGAACGGCAGGAATTTGCCGGCGTCGAACGGCAGGATACGCTCAAGAAGTGCGACGCCATGGTGGAATACTGCTTTTTCTGCTCCTATACCAAGCGGCCCGGTACGTTTTGTTCGCTTTACGGCTATATCAACCGCTATGAACAGCACGACCTGGCCCTCATCGAGCACATCGACGGCCAGACGCTGGGGCAGATCGAGACGGCCATGGAAGAGTTCTTCTGTTACGTCGAAGCCATGACCGCCCTGCGCCGCTTCCCGAAACCGAACGAGTCGACGACGGGCCTCGTGAGCCGCCTTGGCGGGATGGTAAAGGATTGCCGGGGCTGAACGGAAAGGATGTGTTACCTATGAGTGACAAGTATTACCTCGGTTTCGATGCCGGGACGCAGAGCGTCAAAGTCGCCGTCTACGACGAAGACCAGCACTGCCTGGCTATGGACACGGCCAAGACCCATCTGGCCTACCCCCAGCCGGGCTGGGTCCAGATGGACGTCGATGAATATTACCGCCTCATCAAGCAGTGCATGGCTTCGTGCAGCCGCCAGATGGAAGAGAAGGGCTGGGACGTGAAGAACGTCCGGGCCATCATGGGCGACGGGATCATCTGCGGCATCGCCGGTATCGACGCCGACGGCAACGCCATCACGCCTTATGTCAACTATCTCGACAGCCGCACGGCCGACGACGTGGAAGCCCTGAAGGCGCAGAAGCTGGCCATCTGGGGCAAAGAAACGGGCAATGCCGAACCGAACATCATGTTCCCGGCCATGTTCGCTCGCTGGTTCATGAAGAACGTCCCGGCCTGGCAGGAAAAGGGCGTCAAGTTCGTCCACAACTGCCCGTACGTCCTCATGCACCTGGCCGGCCTCAAAGGGGAAGACGCCTTCATCGACTGGGGCGCCATGTCCGGCTGGGGCCTGGGCTATGACGTGGTCCAGAAGAAATGGTCGCCAGAACAGCTGGATATCCTGGGCATCCCTGAACGCTATATGCCGCGCATCGTCAAGCCCTGGGACATCATCGGCAGGCTCTGCGAAGAAGATGCCATGGAAACGGGCTTCCCTGCAGGTATCCCCATCTGCGCCGGCGCCGGCGACACGATGGAATCCATGATGGGCAGCGGCATCCTGGAAGCGGGCCGCGCCGTCGACGTCGCCGGGACGTGCGCCATGTTCTGCGCCGCCACGGACGGCATCATTCCGGAACTGTCCGTGCCGGGGAGCAACCTCATCTTCAATTCCGGCACCCTGCCGGGGACGTATTTCTACTGGGGCATGGTCCGCACAGGCGGCCTGGCCCTGCGCTGGTTCAAGGACAGCATTGCCCGCGAAGAAGGCGATGACTACTACGGGACCCTGGACGAACTGGCCCGGCGCCATCAGCCCGGCTGCGACGGGGCCATGTTCATTCCCTACCTGACCGGCGGCAACGGCGACTATCCCAACGTCCGCGGGACCTTCACGGGCCTGACCCTCGACTCCGACCAGGGGGCCATGTGGCGCTGCGTCCTCGAAGGCATCGGCTATGACTATATGGAAATCACCGACCGCTACCGCAAGGCCGGCATCGACCTGACCCAGCTGACCATCACCGAAGGCGGCAGCCGCGATGAACTGTGGAACCAGATCAAGGCCGACATGCTGGATACGAAAGTCGTGACCCTCAAAGTCGCCGGCGGCGCCGTCCCGACCAACTGCATCGTCGCCGCCTATGCCGCAGGCGACATACCGGACCTCAAACAGGCCCTCCAGCGCCAGCTGGAAATCAAGGCCACCTACGTGCCCGACGAAAACCATACGGCTACCTACCGCAGGGCCTATGACAAACGCGAAACCCTGCTCAAAGCCCTGAACGGCACTTTGTGAGTCGTGGCTCGTGGCTCGTAGGGGCCGCCCAAAGGGCGGCCCGCCTGAATTCCATGAGCAACGCTATCCGTAATTCGCCGGCCGCTTCGGATTCCGATGCGGCGGCCCGCCGCGACAGACTCAAAATGAGAACGACGCTTCGGGATACCCTCAGCGCGTAGCGGGCCGCCCTCTGGGACGGCCCCTACGGATGCCGTTGCACGGCAGCGCCTCAAAGGGAAAGCATCGCCTTGGGTGATTTTCGACTCGTAAAAATGGCCCCGATTGGGGCTTTTCGTAGGGGCCGTCCTGATAAGGCGGCCCGCCTGAATCCCGTGAACAACGCTATCCGAAGGGCGGTCCGTCCGGCTCTCCTCATAGGAGAGCTGTCAGCGAAGCTGACTGAGAGGTTGTCCTTTCGTGATAGTTTATCGTACGGAGTTTGTAGTTTATAGTTTGTAGAAGTTGGTTTTAAATTTTTTACCATTTGCTGCAAACTAAAAACTACAAACTTAAAACTCAAAAAGAGGCTGTCTTAATGCGACAGCCTCTTTTTTGCGGTATTCCCACAAGCGGGCCGCCCGCCACGGCTGTCCGTTCCAGCAGCTGTCCTGTGCCTCCCGTTGGTCAGCACCTGACGGGCTGGAAAGGCTTTGGGGCGGCCCCTACATGCGACATCTTTGATGTCGCGGCGACCTGCGGGTAGGGATTCCCAAAGGGAATCCCTACCCATGCACTTTGTGAAAAATAGAAGTATCTCCCATGACATAAGTTCATAACGTCACATAGATCTATGAGATAATTCTATCGAATGATGCAAAGGAGTAATTTGACTTCTTGATTATTGCATAAAACGCATGTCATAAATGTGAAAAATTGAAAAAAGTGCCGTTTTTTAGTGGATTTTTTTGGGAAGTGTGGTATACTATCAGTGTAAGCAGTGAATCTTATTTAGAACGTGCGTGATTTTTTTAGAAGAATCTAGTGAAAAAAATCACGCGACGAAGGAGGAGTTAAACATGAGTAAAGTAATGGTTATTGGTGCAGGTACAATGGGTTCTGGCATTGCACAGGTTTTCGCAACGCACGGCTGGGATGTCGTCTTGAACGATATTAAAGACGAATTCATCGCTGGCGGCAAAGCTAAAATCGAAAAACAGCTGACCAAACAGGTCTCCAAAGGCAAAATGACCCAGGAAGACAAAGACGCAACTATGGCTCGCATTTCTGGCTTCGTAACCCGTACGGCTGATAACATGAAAGACATCGACCTCGTCGTTGAAGCAGCTATCGAAGACTTGAAGATCAAATCGGCTATCTTCAAAGAACTCGACGAACTCTGCCCGGAACACACGATCCTCGCATCCAACACTTCGTCCCTGGCTATCACCCAGATCGGCGCAGCTACGAAACGCCCGGACAAAGTCATCGGCATGCACTTCTTCAACCCGGCACCGGTCATGAAATTGATCGAAGTCATCAACGGCATCGCTACTTCTGAAGAAACGTATGAAAAGATCGACAAACTTTCGAAAGACCTCGGCAAAACACCGGTCAAAGTTAACGACTTCCCGGGCTTCGCTGGCAACCGTATCGTCATCCCGATGCTGAACGAAGCTATCCAGGCTTTGATGGAAGGCGTTGCTTCCAAAGAAGACATCGATAACGTCTGCAAACTCGGCTTCAACCATCCGATGGGACCTCTGGCTCTCTGCGACCTTATTGGTAACGACGTCGTTCTCCACGTTATGGAAGTCCTCTACGAAGGCTTCGGCGATCCGAAATATCGTCCTTGCGCATTGCTCAAGAAATATGTCCAGGCAGGTTACCTCGGCCGTAAGACTGGCAAAGGCTTCTACGATTACATGAAATAAGTTAGCGATCTGCTAATCGAATACGGGGCGTGACTTTCACACCCCGTATTATTTTTAGAATCTCATGCGCGTATTGACAGTGCGCCTATCCTGTCGGCAGGGGCGGTCTGACTGGCAGGAGTCCCTTTGGGGAGGGCAGCCTGTTGTACATACTATTTCTATACTATACTATTAACACTATTATATGTATTTAGGAGGTTTTTCTCATGGATTACCAGAACATTCTTTTTGCTGTCGAAGACGGTATTGCAACGATCACCATCAATCGTCCGAAAGCTCTGAACGCCCTGAACCAGGCTACGGTCAGCGAATTGAAGGACGTTATCGAAAAAGTCGCAGCTGATAAAGCTATCAAAGTCGTCATCATCACCGGCGCAGGTGCTAAATCCTTCGTCGCTGGCGCTGACATCAAAGAAATGGCTTCCAAGAACGCTGCTGAAGGCCGCGAATGGGGCCAGTTCGGTCAGAACGTCTTCACGGAAATCGAAAACCTGCCGCAGCCTGTCATCGCAGCTATCAACGGCTTCGCTCTCGGCGGCGGCTGCGAACTCTCCTGCGCTTGCGATATCCGCTATGCAGCTGAAAACGCTAAATTCGGCCAGCCGGAAGTCGGTCTGGGCATCACTCCGGGCTTCGGCGGCACACAGCGCCTGACCCGTGTCGTCGGCCGCGGCCACGCTAAAGAACTCATCTACACGGGCGGCATGATCGACGCTGAAAAAGCAAAAGCTATCGGCTTGGTCAACGAAGTCTTCCCGCAGGAAGAATTAATGCCGGCTGCTGTTAAACTGGCTAAGAAGATCGCTAAGAACGCTCCGATTGCTGTACAGCTCTCCAAAGCTGCCATCAACCGCGGCATCAACTGCGACGTCGTAACCGGTATCGCTTATGAAGCTGAAGTCTTCGGCCTCTGCTTCTCCACAGCCGACCAGAAGGAAGGCATGGCTGCTTTCTGCGAAAAACGCAAAGCAACTTTCGAAGGTAAGTAATTCCATTGTTTGACTCCTAATAGAAAAGGGCCTGTCGCTATGCGGCAGGCCCTTTTCTGTTGAGCAACCTCTCAGTCAGCTTCGCTGACAGCTCTCCTATATTATCCCAAGACCATTGATGCCAGCCGCCTGAAGGCGTCGGATTTCACCGTCGCCGGCAAGACGATCGACAAGGTCTATACCAATGATGCGCCGGAAACGGCCCTGGCCGGCAAGAAGGGCAGTTACGTCATCGTCAGCCTAGTCCATCCGGCTACGCCCTTGCCGACGGCAGCTTCCCAGAACAAGTCCAAAGATGACCAGGGCGATAAGGGCAAAGAAGGCTCCAACGCCTTGAACGGCGGCGATGCGCCCATGTATTCCGACCGCAAGGCACCGGACCTGAGCGTCGCTGTCAGCCAGACCGGGACGATCTACGCGACGGATGGCACGGCTTATGGCCCGACGACGACGGCCCTGGCTGCCGACAAGACCGTCGATGCCGACAAGGCCAAGACCTATCCCATGGTCGTCTTCATCGCCGATGCCAGCGCCAACATCAACGACCCCAAGGCCGTCCTCTATCAGGGCAACGGGGCCATCGTCTGGGCAACGCCGGAAGAACAGGCCAAGCATCCGGCCATCGTCCTGGCGCCGCAGTATACGGAAGACCTCATCCGCTCTATCGGCATGATGACCACCGATACCCACCAGTGGACCCAGGGCCTGACCCTGGTGACGGACCTCATCATGGATGTATCCAATAAGTACCGCGTCGACAAGGACCGCATCTACGGGACGGGCCAGTCCCAGGGCGGCATGGCCAACATCGCCATCAGCGACGCCTATCCGGAACTCTTTGCCGGCCAGTACCTCGTCGCCTGCCAGTGGGATACGCAGGAAATGGAAAAACTCAAGGGCAAGAACCTCTGGATCACCGTCTGCCAGGGCGACAGCAAGGCCTTTCCGGGCATGAACGAAGCGACGGCCCTGTGGGAAAAGGACGGCGCTGTCGTCGCCCGCAGCCGCATGTGGGACAGCACGGGCGGTACGCCTGTCTTTGAACAGATGATGCGGGTCATGGAAGACCAGCAGGCACCCATCAACTATACGGTCTTCAAGGACGGCAGCCACATGTATACCTGGTCCTTTGCCTACAATATCGAAGGCATCCGGGACTGGCTCTTTGAACAGACCAAGGCCGAAGATGTCCTGAAGAAAAAGGCACCGGCCGGCATGGATGCCAAACAGCACGGCAAGAACGGCGCCCATAAGGGCAGCCCCCAGGGCAAAGCCCTGCTCAACACGGGTATTGCCTACTTGTACGGCCAGGACGGTGCGACGGACTACGACGTCGCCCGCGAATGTTTCCAGAAGGCCTGGAACGACGGCAACATGAAGGCCGGCCGTTACCTGGGCCTCATGGCCGCTAACGGCCTGGGCGAAAAACAGAGCGATGCCCAGGCTGCCCAGTGGTACGACAAGGCCCAGCAGAAAGGCGATACGACCAGCATGTATCTTTTGGGGAAGTGCTACGAACAGGGCAAGGGCGTCAAACAGGATTACGCCAAGGCCAGGAGCCTCTACGAAAAAGCGGCTCAGCGCATAAAGCCTCCCTTACTAGGGGAGGTGGCCCGAAAGGGCCGGAGAGGTTGAATTTCACTGTAGGGGCTCGCACGTGGCGAGCCCGCTGGGTATATGTGAGATACTTGTGACCGATGGGTGTGAGCGGGCGCCCCACGTGGCGCCCCTACAGAAAAAAGAGCTGTCGCATGTGCGGCAGCTCTTTTTTACAACTAATTTGACTTTTTGACTTATATTCTCTTGACAAAACATATTCTCCATGCTATCTTATATATAGTCTTAGAAGTCAAATAGTCAGACCACTAAAAATGGTCAAATGAGCAGAAGGTGAGTACGATGGATTTGGATGCACGAAAACAGAAAATACTGCAAGCCATTATTCAGGATTACATCTCCTCTGCCGAACCTGTCGGGTCGAGAACGATTGCCCGCAAGTATGACTTAGGCGTCAGCGCCGCGACGATCCGCAACGAAATGTTCGATCTGGAAATGATGGGCTACCTGGAACAGCCTCACACGTCGTCCGGCCGCATCCCGTCACTGAAGGGATACCGCTTCTACGTCGACTGCCTGCTCAAGCCGACGAAGATCACGGACGCAGAAAAGCAATTCGTCCGCGCCTGGTTCCAGGACAAAGTGAGCAGCGTCGACCAGATTTTTCAGTCGACGGCCAAGTTACTGGCCAGGATCACTCACAACGTCACCCTGGTCATGGCGTCACAGCGGCTCAATTCCAAGCTGAAGTACATCCGCTTCTTACCGCTCGATGACCGCCGGGCCATCATGATCGTCGTCACCGATACGGGACAGGTAGAGAACTGCATTTACCCCAAACCGGCCGGTGCCAGCCTGGACAATCTGAACATCATCGCCCAGCGGCTGACCAACTACCTGGCCGGCATGGCCATGGACCATATCGATGAAAAGGCCATCGAAGCCTTTCACGAGACCATCGTCGACGACGTCGAATTGTACCGCCTGGCCTTCCGGGCCATGGGACGGGCCTTCCACAAAGACCAGCAGTTCTACAAAGGCGGGACCATGGAGCTCCTGAACAAGCCGGAGTTCAAAGACGTCGACAAGGCCAAGAGCCTCTTTACCATGCTGGAAGAACAGGATGTCGTCGCCAATCTCCTTCACGACGAGGGCGAAGGCGGGGCCGTGACGGTCCGCATCGGCGAAGAAGCGAAATTGTCGTCTATCAATGATTGCAGCATCATTGAAGCGACCTTTACCGACCATAATGTAGTCCTCGGCAAGCTGGCCGTCTTGGGACCGGCTCGTATGGAGTATGCCAAGATCATCGGTCTTTTGGACTTTATGAAACAGCATGTGACACATATGCTGGCACATTACCACGACGATAAGTAGGGAGGGGTACACAGACATGAGTAAGAAAGAAAATAAAGAAGAAAAAGATACCGTATTAGCAGAAGACGCGGAAAAAGTCGCCGAAGATGCTGCTAAGGAAAAGGTAGACGAAGCCAAGGGAACCGCGGCAGATGAAGGCGCCGATAAAAAGGCACCGGATGCCAAAGACGCTGCTGCCAAAGCGGAAGCCGACAAGGCCGCCAAGCTCCAGCAGCAGTTCGTCCGGCTCCAGGCAGATTTTGCTAACTATAAGAAACGCACAGCGGCTGAAAAGCTCCAGATTTCAGAAGTCGTCAAGATGGACGTCATCACTAACATCCTTCCGGTCATCGACAATTTCGAACGGGCCCTGCAGGTCCCGCAGGATAAGGTGGCCGATGATGTGAAATCCTTCATCGACGGCTATGAAATGATTTACAAACAGCTCCTGGGCGTCCTGGAAAAGGAAGGGGTCACCAAGATCGATGCCGTCGGCAAACCTTTCGACCCCAATTATCATCAGGCCGTCATGCGCGTGCCCAGCGACGAATACGATGACGACGTCGTCGTAGAAGTCCTCCAGGAAGGATATCTCCTGGGCGACAAGACGCTGCGTCCGGCCATGGTCAAAGTTGCATTCAACGGTTAATCATCGTTTGAAATAAGATTGGAGGAATCTTTTATGAGTAAAGTTATTGGTATTGACTTAGGTACAACAAACTCCGTAGTAGCTGTTATGGAAGGCGGCGAACCTACGGTCATCACGAATGCGGAAGGCTCTCGCCTCACACCGTCTGTCGTCGGCTTCTCCAAGACGGGCGAACGCCTCGTCGGCCAGCTGGCAAAACGTCAGGCCGTATCCAACCCGGAAAACACCATTTCGTCCATTAAACGCCACATGGGTGAAAACTACACCGTAGACATCCAGGGCAAGAAATATACACCGCAGGAAATTTCCGCTATGATCCTTCAGAAATTGAAGGAAGACGCTGAAAGCTACCTCGGCGAAAAAGTCACCCAGGCCGTCATCACCGTTCCGGCATACTTCAACGACGGCCAGCGCCAGGCTACCAAAGATGCTGGTAAGATCGCCGGCCTCGACGTTCTCCGTATCATCAACGAACCGACGGCAGCAGCCCTGGCTTATGGCCTCGATAAAGGCGGCGACGGCAAGATCCTCGTATTCGACCTCGGCGGCGGTACTTTCGATGTGTCCATCCTCGAACTCGGCGACGGCGTCTTCGAAGTAAAGGCTACCAACGGCAACACGCACCTCGGCGGCGATGACTTCGATAACAAAGTCATGGAATGGGTGATCAGCGAATTCAAGAAAGAAACGGGCATCGACCTCTCGCAGGATAAGATGGCTGAACAGCGCCTCAAGGAAGCTGCTGAAAAAGCTAAGATCGAATTGTCCACGGTCCTCTCGACCAATATCAACCTGCCCTTCATCACGGCTGATGCTACGGGCCCGAAACACCTCGATTTGACCTTGACCCGTGCTAAATTCAACGAATTGACGGAAGACCTCGTCCAGGCTACGATGGAACCGACCAAGAAAGCCATCGCTGACTCGGGCTACACCATCGACGAAATCGACAAGATCATCCTCGTCGGCGGTTCCAGCCGTATCCCGGCTGTCCAGGATGCCATCAAATCCATCCTCGGCAAAGAACCGAGCAAAGGCGTCAACCCCGATGAATGTGTCGCTATCGGCGCAGCTATCCAGGCCGGTGTCCTCGTCGGCGATGTCAAAGACGTCCTGCTCCTCGATGTTACGCCGCTTTCTCTGGGCATTGAAACCCTCGGCGGTGTCTTCACCAAGATCATCGACCGCAACACGACGATCCCGACTTCCGGCAGCCAGGTCTTCTCGACAGCTGTCGATAACCAGCCGTCTGTCGACGTCCACGTCCTTCAGGGCGAACGTGAAATGGCAGCCGACAACAAGACCCTCGGCCGCTTTGAACTGACCGGCATCCCGGCTGCTCCCCGTGGAGTACCTCGTATCGAAGTCACCTTCAACATCGACGCCAACGGCATCGTAAACGTTTCGGCAAAAGACCTCGGCACAGGCAAGGAACAGAAGATCACCATCAAATCTTCGTCGGGCCTCGACAAGGACGAAATCGACCGCATGGTCAAAGAAGCTGCCGCTCACGAAGCGGAAGACAAGAAACGTAAAGAAGGCATCGAAGCTAAGAACAACGCTGACTCCCTCATTTACCAGGCCGAAAAGACCATCAAGGATATGGGCGACAAAGCCGACGCTTCCAAAGTTTCGGAAATCAAGGATAAGATCGCTGCCTTGAAAGAAGCCATGAAGACCGACGATACGGATAAGATCAAAGCCGCTTCCGAAGCCTTGACCAAACCGCTCTATGACCTGACCAGCGAAATGTACAAGAACGCAGACGCTGCCCAGCAGGCTCAGCAGCAGGCAGCCGGTGCCCAGGCCGGTGCACAGCAGGCCCAGAGCGATGGCCAGAAAGATGAAAAAGTAGTCGACGCTGATTACACGGTAGTCGACGATGACAAGAAGTAAGATAGATAAGAGGGGCTGCCCACATGAGTAAAAGAGATTATTATGAAGTCCTCGGCGTTCCCAAAGACGCCGGCGACGCAGAAATCAAGAAAGCTTTTAAGAAATTAGCGCTCAAATACCATCCGGACCGCAACCCGGACAACCCGAAGGCAGCAGAAGAAAAATTCAAGGAAATCAACGAAGCGTACAGCGTCCTGTCGAATAAACAGAAACGCGCCCAGTACGACCAGTTCGGTCCGGCAGCATTCCAGAACGGCAATGCTGCCGGTTCCGGTGCCGGTTTCGGCCAGGGCGGCTTCGGAGGTTTTGGCGGATTCGGCCAGGGCGGCCAGGGCTTCGGCGGCTTTGGCGGATTCGGCCAGGGCGGCCAGGGCTTCGGCGGCTTTGAAGATATCTTTGATTCCTTCTTCGGCGGCCAGGGCAGTCGTCAGTCGGCCAATGGCCCGCAGCGCGGTGCCGATTTGCGCTTCGACGTAGACATTACCTTTAAACAGGCTGCCTTTGGTACGGAAATGGAAATCCAGGTCCCGAAAGAAGAAACGTGCGATCACTGCCACGGCAACGGTGCCGAACCGGGAAGCAAGATAGATACCTGCCCGGACTGCCACGGCACAGGCCAGCAGCGCGTCGTCCAGAACACGCCTTTCGGCCAGATGGTCAATGTCCGCACCTGTTCCCGCTGCGGCGGCACAGGCAAGATCATCCATGACAAGTGCAAGAAATGCCATGGCACAGGGACAGTAAAGGTCCGCAAGAAACTGAAGATCAAGATCCCTGCCGGTGTCGACGACGGCGCACGCCTGCGCGTAGCCGGTGAAGGCGAACCGGGCGTCCGCGGCGGCGGTCACGGCGACTTGTACGTCTATATCTTCGTCCGCCGCGATCCCAAGTTCACCCGTGAAGGCAACGATATCTTGTCCCAGGAAACGATTTCCTTCGCCCAAGCTGCCCTGGGGTCGAAGATCCTCGTCGAAACACTGGACGGCAAGATCGAGCTGACCATCCCGGCCGGCACCCAGACGGGGACGGTCTTCCGCATCCGCGGCAAAGGCGTACCGGTCCTGGGGTCCGAGAACCGCCGTGGCGACCACCACGTCCAGGTCACGGTCTCCGTACCGACGCACCTCAACGCCAAACAGAAGGAACTCCTGCGGGAATTCGCCTATGCTGGCGGCGAAACGTGGGTGGGGGAGCCAAAGCCGGCTGAACAACCGGCCGACGGTGACGCCACGAGCGCGAAAAGCGACAAGAAAGATACGAAGAAGACCAAGAAGAGTTTTTGGAGTAAGTTAAAAGAAGATCTGTAAAGATAAAGGGAGTATGAACGATGCAATGGAATGAAGTAGATTTGCTCGTTTCCCCAACGGCCACCGATTTGGTGGCCCTTCTTGTTTTTGAATGTGGAAGCAATGGCTCGGTCATCGACGACGAGCACCCGGACCACAAAGGGCGCATCCGCATTACGGCGTATTTCCCGCTGGCACAGGAAGGTCTTGTGGAAACGATACGAGAAAAGATGGGCGCCCTGGAAAAACGGGGCGTCGACCTGGGCGACTGGAAGGTCGTCGAAAAGAAAGCTGACGATAAGGACTGGCTCTTTGCCTGGCAGGAACATTTCCATCCCAAGAAGATTTCCCGCCATTTCTGGGCGGCCCCGGCGTGGGAACCGGCCCGGCCGGCCGACGGTGAAGACGTCCTTTCCATCGATCCGGGCCTGGCCTTCGGCAGCGGCTTCCACGACACGACGTGCATGTGCGTCCAGTACCTGGAAGATACGGTGAAGGCCGGCGATACGGTCTTTGACATCGGCACGGGCACGGGCATCCTGGCCATTGCCGCCGCCAAACTGGGCGCATCCCACGTGACGGCTGTCGACTTCGACGGCGTTGCCGTCAAGCAGGCTGCGGTCAATGCCAACCTGAACGGCGTCGAAGACAAATTGACCATCGCCAACAGCGACCTCCTGGCGGCCATCCCGCAGGGGGAAAAGGCCGACGTCGTCGTCGCCAACCTGGTGACCAATGCCGTCCTGGCCCTGCTGCCGACGCTGCCGCCGTATCTCAAGGAAGGCAGTACGCTTATTGCCAGCGGCATCATCGACGAACGCATCGACGAAGTGCGCCGCGCTGCCGCTGCCGTCGGCTTCACCTGGGCCGATGAACAGTTCCGCAGCGGCTGGTATGCCGTCCAGATGAAGAGGTGAGACTATGCGTAAGATTTTCACGGATTTCCCCATTTGCGGGACCTTTGAATTGTCTGCCGACGATGCCCATCACGTCGTCGTCGTCCTGCGCCATACCGTCGGCGATACGCTGAACGTCACGGACTGCACCGGTGCGACCTATGAATGTTTCATCACCCGTATGGAAGGCCATTCAGCGTATCTCACGCCGGCGCGCAAGATTTCCGACGGGCCGTCGTCCAACGGCAGGGTCATCCTGGCGGCAGGGCTCCTCAAGGGCGACAAGTTCGACTGGGTCGTCCAGAAGGCGACGGAACTCGGCGCCGGGCGGATCGTTCCTGTACAAATGGAGCATTGTGTAGTAAAATTAGATGATAAACGGCGGCAGGCACGGCTCGAACGCTGGCAGCGCCTGGCCCTGGAAGCGGCCAAGCAATGCGGCCGCGACGACGTGCCCGACGTGGCGCCGGTCATGAGCTTCACGGAACTCGTCGACGCCTATGCCGACACGCGCTTCGTCATTCCCTATGAACAGGAGACGGCGCCCTTGTCGGAAGCCTGCCACGACGTGCGGACCGGCGACGTCGTCATCGCCATCGGTCCCGAAGGGGGCTATGCCGAAAAAGAAATCGCCTATGCCACGCAGCGTCTGTCGTGGTGCCGCACGGTTTCTCTCGGGCCCCGCATCCTGCGCGCTGAAACGGCGTCGCTGGCGGCCCTGTCTATCATTATGTACGAAAGAGGATTCAAGTAATGCCAACTATCGCTTTTGCCACTCTTGGCTGCCGTGTCAACCAGTACGATACGGACAGTATGCGCGGCCTCTTCCTGGCTGCAGGCTTCACGGAAGCCGATTTCAATGGCCCGGCCGATGTCTATGTCATCAATACCTGTTCGGTCACTCAGGTCGGCGAAAAGAAATCGCGCCAGCTCATCCGGCGGACGAAGAAGCGCAACGATGCGGCCAAGGTCATCGTCACCGGCTGCTATGCCCAGCTCGACCCGGAGCTTTTGACGTCCATGCCCGAAGTCGACGCCGTCGTCGGGACCAATGAACGCAAGCGCATCGTAGCCATTGTCCGCGAACTCCTGCACGACGAAGACGACGAAGCCATCACGGCCGTCCACGACGTGCGCCGCCACGACGAATTCGAGGAAATCCCCCTCTATCCGTCGGCAGTGGAACACACGCGGGCCGACCTGAAGATCCAGGAAGGGTGCAACAATTTCTGTTCCTACTGCATCATTCCCTATACGCGGGGCGCTTTGAAATCGCGCCAGCCCGACGCCATCGTCGCCGAAGCCAACCGCCTGGTCGCAGCGGGCTTCAAGGAAATCGTCCTGACCGGCATCCACCTCGGCGCCTATGGCCGCGACCTCGACGACCATCCGTCGCTGGCCCACATCCTGGACCGCCTGGTCAAGGAAACCGACGTGGCCCGCATCCGCCTGGGTTCCATCGAGTCCCTGGAAATCGGCGACGACATGATCGACGTCATGAACAGCTCGGACCGCATCTGCCCGCATCTGCACCTGCCCCTCCAGTCCGGTTCGGACCCGATCCTGAAGGCCATGAACCGCCATTACACGGTCGCTGAATACGAGGATCTCATCGCCCGCCTGCGCAGCCGCATCGACGGCCTGACCGTCTCGACGGACCTCATCCTGGGCTTTCCCGGCGAAACGGAAGCCCTCTTCGAGGATACCATGGCGACGCTGGAACGCCTCTCTTTCTCGCATATCCACGCCTTCCCGTATTCCCAGCGCAAGGGGACGCCGGCAGCGGATATGAAGGACCAAGTCGAAACGGCGGAAAAGAAACGGCGCGTCGAACTCGTCAATGAACTGTCGGCCCGCCAGAAAGCGGCGCTCCTGACGGCCCTGGTCGGCAAGAAGGCCTCGGTCCTCATCGAAAAACAAGACGGCACGACAGGCGAAGGCTTTACGGAGAACTACGAACGGGCCGTCGTCGAAAATCTTCCGCCTCATGCCGAAGGCACCGTCGTCGAAGTCACCCTCATCGGCACTGACGGGCAGAAGCTGGAAGCGCGTTGTTAGTGGCTCGTGGTTTCGGCCTGTGAGCCCCTAACCCCTAACCACTAGCTGCTGACTGCTAACCCCTAACCCTTGTAGGGGCTCGCACGTGGCGAGCCCGTCCGGAATATGAACGCATTCTGCCTGCATGATTACGACGGTCTGGTGGGCCAGAAAGGCTTTCAGGCCGGCCCCTACGTACACCTTACCTAAGGAGGAATTTATCATGGAAGACTGCATTTTCTGCAAGATCATCGCCGGGGAAATCCCGAGCACGAAAGTTTGGGAAGACGATAATTTCTTCGCCTTCAAGGACATCAATCCGGTCGCTCCGGTCCACGTCCTGGTCATCCCCAAGAAACATATCCAGAGTATCGCCGACTTGACGCCGGACGATGCCGCTGTCGCTGGCAAGATGCTCTATGCCATCCAGAAAGTCGCCCAGGTCATGGGCCTTGATAAAGACGGCTTCCGCGTCGTCTTCAACACCGGTGAAAAAGCAGGCCAGACGGTCCATCACATGCACGCCCACATCTTAGGCGGCAAAGAAATGGCTTGGCCCGGCGTATGAGTGAACGGCAGCGGAGACGGAAGCCCCAGCGCCAGGTGACGATTACAGCGGCGGCCCTTACCCGCATCATCGCCATCGTCCTGCTCGCCGGCGTCGTCGCTTTCCTGATGATCCACAAAATTTAATCTTCTTCTCATGAAAAAAGACCCGCAAGGGTCTTTTTTTCATGTAATTTTAATCTTTCTCGCCTACGATGGACGTAATCGGATAAATTGAGAAAGGGGAATCGCCATGGAGAAGAATCTATTAGGCTATTATGGAGAACAAGCGGCGCTGTCCTTTGTGCGCCAGGAAAAGGGCTATCACGTGCGCTGCTGTAATTACCGCAACCGCCTGGGAGAAATCGACATCATCGCCGACGACGGCCATACGCTGGTCTTCATCGAAGTCAAGACGCGGACGACAGGCTCTTACGGCCTGCCCTGCGAAGCCGTCGAGAAGCGCAAGCGCCGCCAGATCACCCGCGTGGCCTCGGCCTATCTGGCCCGGTTCGGTCTTTGGGAGCGGCCATGCCGGTTCGACGTCATCGAAGTCTGGCCAGGAGATAACGGACAGCCTGGCATCCGCCACATTGCCCATGCCTTCCTGGCCGAAAGGCGGTGACACTGTGTTCGCACGCATCTATGGGGCGGCGACACTGGGCCTGAACGGGCACGTCATCGCCGTCGAAACGGATATTTCCAACGGCCTGCCGTCGTTCGACCTGGTCGGCCTGGCATCGACGTCGGTGAAAGAGGCCAAAGAGCGGGTCCGGGCTGCCGTCAAGAACAGCGGCTATGAATTTCCCATGCGCCGCCTGACAGTCAACCTGGCGCCGGCTGACCTGAAGAAGGACACGTCCGGCCTGGATTTGAGCCTGGCCGTGGCCATCCTGGTGTCGAGCGGCCAGATTCCCGAAGAGGCCTGCGAAAAATGCCTCTTCATGGGCGAACTGGCCCTGGACGGGCGCATCCGGCCGGTGAACGGTATCCTGCCCATGGTCCTGGAAGGGGCCGCCCAGGGGATGAAGGCGGTCTTCGTCAGCCGCGACAATGCCGCCGAAGCCCTGCTCTGTCCGGACCTCACGGTCTACGGTGTCGATACGCTCTGCGACGTCGCCGCCTGCCTGACCGGTGAAAAGCCGCTGGACGCGGCCCGGCCGGAACACTTGGCGCCGGACCAGCTGGACTATGACGTCGACTTCGCCGAAGTCCAGGGCCAGGCCGAAGCCAAGCGGGTCCTGGAAATCGCCGCAGCCGGCGGCCATAACGTCCTCATGATCGGCCCGCCGGGAAGCGGCAAGACCATGCTGGCCAAGCGCATCCCGACTATCCTGCCGCCCATGAGCGAAGCCGAGGCCCTGGAAGTGACCAAGATATACAGCGTCGCCGGTCTTTTGGGCAAGGGGCGGCTCCTGCAGCAGCGGCCTTTCCGCAGTCCTCATCACACCATTTCCATGGCCGGCCTCGTCGGCGGCGGGTCCATCCCCAAGCCGGGCGAAGTGACCCTCAGCCATCACGGCGTCCTCTTCCTCGACGAACTGCCGGAGTTCCCCCGGTCGGTCCTGGAAGTCCTGCGCCAGCCCCTGGAAGACGGCGTCGTCCACATTGCCCGCGTCCAGGCGGCCCTGTCCTATCCGTCGCGCTTCGTCCTGGTGGCGGCCATGAATCCCTGTCCCTGCGGCCGCTACGGCTTCGACGAAGGCTGTACCTGTTCGGACAGCGAGATACGCCGCTATACCCATAAGATTTCCGGCCCTCTCCTGGACCGCATCGACCTCCACGTCCGCGTCGAACGGCCGGCCTACTGGGAACTGACGGCCCGGCGGCGGGCCGAACCGTCGTCGGCCATCCGCTCGCGGGTCCTGTCGGCGCGCCATCGCCAGCAAGAGCGCCTGGCTCCTTATGGCTGTACCTGCAACGCCCATATGGGCCACCGGGAGATACGGGCCACGTGCCAGCTGACCGAGGCGGCCCAGCAGTTGTTGCGCGAGGCCTTCGACGCCCTGCGCCTCAGTGCCCGCAGTTACGACCGCATCATCAAAGTGTCCCAGACCATTGCCGACCTGGCCAAAGAACCGGTCATCGCCAAGGATCACGTGGCCGAAGCCATCAGTTACCGCAATAAGATGCACCAGCCATGAAAGGGGGATGAAGGTGGAACAGGAAACGATGTACGCAGCGGCCCTCCAGTCCCTCAGGGGCTGCGGCAGCCGCCGCCTGCAGGCCCTCCTCGACGTCTGCCGCTCGCCCAGCCAGGCCTGGGACGCCGTCTGGGATGAAGACCTGCGGCGCCGGACGGGGATTCCGGCCAAGATTTTTTTCCAGCTCAGGCAAGAACGAGACGTTTTTGATTGGGATACCTTCCAGCGCAGGCTGTCTTTTTATGGCGTCCGGCCCGTCGCCCTGTGGGACGACGATTACCCCAGCTGGCTGCCCTTCATCGCCCAGCCGCCGCTGGTCCTCTTTTGCCAGGGGACGATGGAGCGCGACAGCAGCAGTATCGCCATCGTCGGCTCCCGCAAGGCCAGCCCCTATGGCCTGAATGCCGCCGAGACGCTGGCCGCTGAGCTGGCGGCCCAGGGCTTCACCATCGTCAGCGGCGGTGCCAGGGGCATCGATACGCGGGCCCATCGGGGCGCCCTGAAAGGGAAGGGGCGGACTGTCGTCGTCGCCGCCAACGGCCTGGACCGGACCTATCCCAGGGAGAACAAGGCCCTGTTCCGGCAGGTCGTCGATAGCGGCGGCGCAGTCATCTCGGAATATGCCTTCGGCGTCGAGCCGCTATCCCGGAATTTCCCGGCCCGCAACCGCATCATCGCCGGCATGGCAGCGGCGACGATCGTCGTCGAAGCGGCCCTGCGCAGCGGCTCCCTGATTACGGCTGACCTGGCCCTCGACGAAGGGCGCGACGTCTTTGCCATGCCGGGCAGTGTCTTTTCCGAGACCAGCCGGGGGACGAACCATCTCCTCCGGCTCGGCGCCATTCCCCTGACCTGTGCTGACGATGTGGTCCGGGAATTCCGCCGCCGCGGCTGGCAGGGGCCGGAGACGGCCTGCCATGAGGAAGGACCCAGCCTGAGTCCGGCCGAACAGGCCGTCATCGACGCCATCCCCTTCGACCGGGCGGCGCCGGTGAGCGAGCTCCTGGAAAAGACGGGCCTCGCCGTCGCCGACCTGCTGCCCATCCTCCTGGCCCTGCAGATGAAGAAAGCCGCCGAGGAACTCCCCGGCGGCTATATCCGCTGTGCTGCGGCCTTTTCTGCCCTATAAGGCGGTGATATACGCTTGGGCTTTGTCGACGGAGACGACGTCGATCCAGCCGAAGGGGACCAGGGCATGACAGCAGGCAAAGAGGGTATGATGGTCTGTGATGAATTCTTTCAGGGCGGCCATGGTCTGGCTGCTGCCTTCGACGCGGCCATAGCCGGCGACGGCTGCGTCGATGAGGGCATTGTCCGGCCATTCCTCGCGGAAGCAGCTGTGCAGGAAGAGGAACAGGTCCAGGACGGGCGCCGGCGCGTCGACGAATTTCTTTTCATTTTCCCAGTCGAGGAAGGTAATCGTCCCGGTTTCCTTATCGTAGGCAATGTCCCGCAGGGCCGGCCGACCGTGGTGCAGGCCGGCGGCGTGGAGCTGAGCCAGTCCCTGGCCGGCTTTTTCAAAGGCATCGTGGCGGACGGCGGCGTATTCCGCTTCCTTGGCTACGCCCTGCAAGGTCTTGCCGGCAGCTTCCATGACGAAGAAGTCTTCATCCAGGAGGACGACCTTCGGCGCCAGGGGAAGGCGGGCGTTGACGGTCATGATCTTGTAGGCTTCGCACCAGAAGGCTGCCGACGGATTCTGTTTGGCAAAGGCATTGCGGCCATTGCCCATGCGGCGCTTGACGAAGTACGTTTTATTTTCAAAAGAAAGTGATAAAATCCGCTTGTCCGGCGCTTTTGTGATGGCAGATTGAACAGATTTTAAGAGAGACCTGTTGAACAAGAAAGTCACACCTTTCAAAATTTTAAGATATAGTTTCAATATTTACAGTTTCTACACATAAGAACGTGCCTACATTATAACAAATTTTGTCAGTAAAATAAATGGCCTGGCCCTTGGAAATAAGGCATTTTCCTGCGAACTCCCCTCGAAATAGACCATCTTGTAAACAAGATGTTATATTGAATTTGATAAACGCTATTGACACGTGAAAGAAGACACTTTATAATAATAAACGTAAATGAATATCAATTTTTTCAAGGGAGATGTGTCGTATGTTTCAGAATACAGATTTTTGGATTGGCTTAGGTATCGGTGTCGTCGCTGGTGTTTTCGGCTATAAACTCATGTCCGAACGGGAACAGCAGCTCCTGGCTATGCAGCAGCCCGCTGCCGGTGCGATGACCGCTTCGGTACCCCTGGCTGAATTGCAGCGTCAGAAAGAAGAATTGGAAGACATGATCGCAGCTCAGGAAACCGCACAGGCGAAATAAGTTTGTAGGGAAGGCCTTTGCGGTTTCAGCGGAAGCCTTTAAATTTAAAGCCATCTGCTAACAACTAACCACTAGCCACTAACCACTTAAAAGGGCTTGTCGTCGTGCGACAAGCCCTTTTTAAGAGGCACAACACCAGGAAGGACTGCTTGTATGATCATTCCGACGTCGAAATGGGACCTCATCATGAGAGCCGTTTCTATTTCGTCTTACTTACCAGGCCGTATCCGCCTGCACAGTAAAAAACTCATTGGCAATGCCGAATTGGGCCGCAAGGTCTACGCCTACATTGCCAGTTATAAAGAAATCGACAAGGTCGATGTCAATGTCCTCACGGGTTCCGTCCTGATCACCTACCGGCCGCAGGTCCTGCGGGCCAATCGGGAACTCGTCCGGGTAGAGAACTATATTATGACCCATGTTGAAAGGAGAAGGTAATTATGTCTTATGCCTCAGGTTTTATGGTGGGCACGTCGATCGGCAAAGCCGTATACGACTTGTTCCACAATAAGAAGGGCAAAGCGGCTGCCGCAGCTGCGCCCGCCGGTGCTTTCCGGCCTCAGGTCCAGGCGGCAAAGGGAGTACCGGAAGTGCCCCGTTTCGCCTGCATATCCGTCTTGAAAGGCCGTCGCCGCTATCGGGCAGCGGCCCTCGTCGGCAATGCGAAACTGGCACGCTTGATCGAAAAAAAAGTCAGCACCCTGCCCAATATCCAGTTCATCCAGGTCAGCGCCGTCACGGGCAGCATCCTGGTCTTCGCCCACAGCGAAGGGACCTTGGACCAGCTGGAAAACTTCTTCCGCTTCCGCCTCTTTCCGAATGCCGTAGAAGGCATCGTCAGTGCCGTCTGCGATGCCGGACAGGCCGAAGCGGGGAAATCGGAATCGACGACATATTTGAAGGCCGTCCAGGATACGGCCGACGTCTTCAGTCAGGCTATTTTTCGGAAAAGCAAGGCCTTCCTGGATTTGCGGACCTTAATCGCCGTAGTCCTGACCCTTCGCGGCCTGCGGAAGACCGTATTCATGGGACAGCGCCCGTCAGGACCACAGATGCTGTGGTGGGCCCTGTCGTTGTTGAGGGGGCGTTAAGTCATGTACATGCGCAATACCATCTTCCTGCACAGCGAGATCCCCAGCCGCATGCGCCCTGTCCTGAGCGTCAAGCTCCGCCAGGTCCGCGGCATCGTCTCGGCTGTCGTCGAAGAAAAGAAGGTCACCGTCTACTATGTGGGACGGCTGGACCTGCGGGCACTGAACCTGTTCATCCGTGCCTTTGAAGAAAAATATGGCCGCAAGAAGGAACAGAAAGACGACGACATGGATGTCGCTACGTACCGCCGGGAAGCCATCATCTCCGTCGGCGGCTTCATCGCCATGAACATCCTGTGCAAGGTCAACCCGGAATTCTACGGGTCGATCCTCTTGTTTCGCCGATTATTTACCTTATATATTGCACGCCGCTACATTAAGAACGGCATCATGGGGCTCGTAAAGGACCATCAGGCCAATGCCGATACCCTGACGGCGACGGCAGTCGCTGCGTCCGTCCTGGCTGGCAAGCCTGAATCGAGCTTGACCCTCCTGGCCCTGTCGAACGGGGCCGAAATGATGACCGAATACGCTGCCGAAAAGGCACGCCGTCAGATTTCGGGCCTCCTCAAACTGGACCAGCGCGACGTCTGGCTCGTCGAAAACGGCCATGAACGCAAGGTCCCTGTCGAATCGCTGAAGCGGGGCGACCTCATCGCCGTCCACTTGGGCGAAAAGATCTGCGTCGACGGATAACAAGACCTGGGGCAAGAACCTCTTGTACATCGCCCGCAACGGCGAATATCTCGGCTTCCTGGTCATCCAGGACCCGGTCCGTCCGGGCATGAAGAAGACCCTGAACCGCATGCGCCGCCTGGGCATCGACGAAGTCGTCATGCTTACCGGCGACTCGAAGGACGTCGCCGCCGAAGTCGCCCGCAATATGGATATCGACTCGTATCATGCCGAAATCCTGCCGGAAGACAAGGCCAACTACGTCATGAAGATGCAGAAGCGGGGCAACGTCATGATGGTCGGTGACGGCATCAACGACGCACCGGCCCTGGCCTTTGCCGACATCGGCGTCAGCCTCGGCGGCAACAAGACGGACATCGCCGCTGAATCGGCAGCCATCACCATCCGTTCGGAAGACCCGTCGAAACTGTACGATGCCCTGTACATCGGCAGGGAAACGATGCGGGCCATCAACCAGAACTTCACGGCCACCATTGTAGTCAACTCGGCGGCCATGCTGCTCGGCGCCTTAGGGAAAATCAGCCCCCTCTGGGCTGCTGTCATCCACAACACAGCCACCCTGGCCGTCGTCCTCAACAGCGTCCGCATCCTGAAACCGGCCCGCCCGACCAGACGCCCGGCATAGGGAATCGCGCATGCCAATGGTTTGTAGGGACCCGCACATGCCAATGGTTTGTAGGGGCTCGCACGTGGCGAGCCCGTCCGGGAGATGAATACATTCCCGCATCGAGCAGAAACGGGCGCCCCACGTGGCGCCCCTACAAAAGGACTTGTCGTTATGCGACAAGTCCTTTTTTATAAATGAATTTCAATATCAACTATTGACAGGGTTTGTGAAAAAAATATATAATGTTTATGGTAATGAAATGTATTATCATTAATTAGAAGGGATGTGTGAGTATTATTTACGGAGCTGAAAGGAGCGATGTAAATGAGTGTCGTCATCGTAGGTGGAAATGATTGTATGGTTTGTCGCTATAAGCGTATTTGCAAAGAGTATGATTATAAGGCAAAAGTCTTTACACAGGTACCAAGCGATTTCAAATCGAAAATCGGGTCGCCTGATCTTGTGGTGTTGTTTACCAGTACCGTGAGCCACAGTATGGTCCGTTGCGCCATCAAAGAAGCGCAGCGCAAGAATGTCGAAGTCGTCCGTTCCCATACGAGCAGCTCGAACGCGCTGAAGAACATATTAGCCGCCCGGACGGAAGAGGCCGTCTGAGGCAAGCAAAGGGGAGTTAGTCATGAAAATTGTTTCATTAGCCGATATGAAAGTCGGCCAGTCGGGCGTTGTCGATGCCTTGAAGGGACGGGGAAATATCCAGCACCGTCTCGTCGACATGGGCGTCGTCAAGGGCTCGCATATTTCAGTCTTCAAAAAGGCCCCGCTCGGAGACCCCATTGAGGTAAAAGTCAAAGGGTGCGCACTGGCACTGCGCATGAATGAAGCGGCGATGATTTCCGTCGCCGTAGAACAATAAAGGGGGTACATAGTAGTCATGGAAAATGCAGCAAAGATCAAGATTGCCCTGGCCGGCAATCCGAACTGCGGTAAAACGACGATTTTTAACAACATTACCGGCGCCAAACAGCACGTCGGCAACTATCCTGGCGTTACTGTCGAAAAGAAAGAAGGCCATCGTACCTTCAACGGCAAGGACCTGCTCTTCGTCGACCTGCCCGGCACATACAGCCTGACGGCACGGTCCCTCGATGAAGTCGTAGCCCGTAACGTCATCATCAATGAAAAACCGGACATCATCGTCAACGTCCTCGATGCGTCCAACTTGGAACGTAACTTATACCTGGCCGCACAGCTCGTCGAACTGGGCCGCCCCATGGTCATCGCCTTGAACATGATGGACATTGCCGAACGCATGGGCATCCAGATCGACCTCAAGAAGCTGGGCAAACAGCTCGGCGCCGTCGTCGTGCCCCTCGTCGGCAGCAAGAACATCGGCACGAAAGAACTGCTCGACGCCATTTCCAGTACGCAGACCCGGAACCTGGTCAATGCCAAAGTCGATTACGGCGCTGACGTCGAACCGGCGATTGCCAACCTGACCGATGCCATCGAAAAAATGGGCATCATCAAATACCCGGTCCGCTGGCTGGCCGTCAAGCTCCTGGAAAACGACTCCGACGCCATTGCCAAAGTCCGCGCTATGGAAGGGACCCAGTCCATCCTGGCCCTGGCTTCGACTCTGCGCGATTCCCTGGCCAACAAGATCGATTTGGACTTCTATTTCGCTCAATGCCGATATCAATTCGCAACTGACGTATTTAATAAATCGATTATCAATGTCGGTTCGAGCGACTCCTTGTCCGACAAGATCGACAGCGTCCTGACCCACCGTTACTTAGGGATCCCGATTTTCCTGGCCCTCATGTGGCTCATGTTCGTCGTCGTCATCAACGTCGGCGCCTACCCGCAGGGCTGGCTCGACACGGGCTTCTCGATGCTCGGTGACTGGTGCAGCGATGTCATCGAAGATGAACAGCTCCGCTCCCTCGTCGTCGACGGCGTCATCGGCGGTGTCGGTTCCGTTCTTTCCTTCGTTCCCCTTATCGTCCTCTTGTACTTATTCATCAGCCTTCTCGAAGATACGGGTTATATGGCCCGTGCCGCCTTCCTCATCGACCGCGCTATGCGTGCCCTGGGGCTGCACGGCAAGTCCTTCATTCCTATGATCCTCGGCTTTGGCTGCAACGTACCGGGCATCATGGCCGCTCGTACACTGGACAATGAAAAAGACCGTCTGGTCACGATCCTGGCCTGCCCGTTCATGAGCTGCGGTGCCCGCCTGCCGGTATACACCTTGCTCATCGCCGCTTTCTTCGGCGCTTCCGGCCACGGTGGTACGGTCCTCTTCGGCGTATACCTTTTAGGTATCATCATTTCCGTCTGCGTCGCCTTGGTCCTCCGTCATACGACCTTTAAAGGCGAACAGGAACCGTTCGTCATGGAAATGCCGCCGTATCACATTCCGACCTTGAAAGGTGTCCTCATGCACATGTGGGAACGCACGGTCTTGTACCTCAAGAAAGCCGGTACTTTCATCCTCGGCGCATCCATCCTCGTCTGGTTCCTCACGGCTTACCCGATGGACGTCGAATATTCCCAGGACTTCGATGCCGCTAAAGATCAGGTCACGGCTGAAATGGAACAGAAACAGTCTGACATCCTTCAGTCCTACGGCCTCAGCGCTATCGAAGACAATGCTGAATTGAATGATATGTATGAATCCATGATCGCTGCGGCTGATGAAGCGGCTGACGAAGCCGACGAAGACGAAGCCGATACGGGCAATGCCCTGAACCCGGCTGCTGCCTTGAGCTCCGTCGAAGACCAGGTCAAGAATTCCGAAGAAGAAGACAACTTGTTCATGGGCAAATACCCCCAGAGCTTCGCCGACCTGCAGGAACAGAATCCGGCCGTCTTCGCTCAGGCTCTGCCGCTCTTCGATGCCAAAGCTGATGCCGACGACGAATCGTCCAAACTCGACGACCAGCAGACGGCTGAAAAACTCCAGCAGTCCTATGCTGCCCGCCTGGGCCACTTCGTAGAACCGGTCATCGCACCGCTTGGCTTTGACTGGAAGATCGGCGTAGGCCTCATCGCCTGCACGGCTGCTAAAGAAGTCATGGTTTCGACCTTGGGTACGATTTACAGTGTCGGCGGTGACGACACCCACGAATCGGGCATCGTCGCTTACCTCCGTGATGACCCGGACTTCAACCCGGCCGTCGCCCTGTCGCTCATGGTCTTCGTACTGCTCTACATGCCGTGCGTCGCTGCCATGGCCGTCATCAAACGTGAAACAGGCTCGTGGAAAATGCTCCTTGCCAGCGATGCCATGTGCCTCGTACTCTCGTACGTCCTGGCCTTTGTCACCTATCACCTGGCCCTCATGGCCGGCCTCGGCGCTTAAGACTTGAAGCAGCCCCTTCCATAACGTATAATGTTAGTGGCCAGTGGCTGCCTCCCCTCATAGGCCCTTTTTGGCCCGTCAGGGGTTGACCGCAGGGAAACACAGGACGGTTGCCAAAACGGAGAGCCGGCTGGAGGTGGCCCAAAGGGCCGGAGAGGTTGATTTCACAACGAATAATTGCTAACCCGAGAGGAGGTATATCTATGAGTCCTGCAACCATTATCGTCGCTATCGTCGTCATCATCGCCGTAGCGTACTTCATCCACCATATCCGCGGCCTGTTCAACGGAACGGCCAGCTGCTGCGGCAACTGCTCAGGCTGCTGCTCATCCAGTGGAAAGACAAAAACGGGGGACGATTCCAAATTGCCTCCGTGCTGCCGGAAATAGCATAAGAAAAGGGACTGTCGCACGTGCGATAGTCCTTTTTGCTTTCTTCGGATTCAGGTACGGCTTCGCCGTGATAGACTCATGAAATAAACGCAGTTCGCAGGCGCCCGGTCGCAGTTCGCCGCACTCCTGCGGACCGCAAAAATACACGGCCCATGGCTTTGTGTGATCCCTACGATATTGGTTGGAGATTACAGTCTGCTGTGACGGCAGGAAACATGGTATAATGAAAGAAAAGTATCAGAAAGGATGAAGTCCATGATTAAACGTTGTAACCATGACTGTGATTTTTCCTGCCAGCAGTCAAAAAAACAGAAGGTGCGCGTCATCGGCGGCACCGGCGTCTTTACGCTCCTCGTGTCGGCCCAGGTGCGCAGTGAGAACGGGAAGAAACTCGACTGAAGGACATAGCATGAAATCTATTGGTTCAATAATCAAAGAGAATCTGGTGCTTTTTCTGGCAGTGGCAGCGGCGCTGGCGTCGATGACGGCCGTACCGCCTTCGGCAGCTTATGCCGGGTATATCAATATGCCTGTACTGGCGATTTTGTTCTGTCTCATGGTCGTCATCGGCGGCGTGCGGGAAAGCGGCGTCTTTTCTGCCGTGCTGGCCCATCTCCTGCTCCGCCTGGGGACGATGCGCCAGCTGGCGGCGGTCCTGGTATTTGCCTGTTTTTTTGTCAGCATGTGGGTGACCAATGATGTGGCCCTCCTGACCTTTGTGCCTTTTTCCCTGATGGCCCTGCCCAAGGTGGCCAGTGAGGAACAGATGTCTCTCGTCATCGTCCTCCAGACGCTGGCGGCGAATCTGGGCAGTATGTGTACTCCCGTCGGCAATCCGCAGAACTTGTATCTTTATTTTTATTACGCCATGGATCTGCCATCGTTTCTGACGCTGCTCCTGCCATATACCCTGGTGTCTTTCCTGCTGCTTACGCTGTCCCTGTTCCGCTTGCCGGGGACACCGATTCCCATTTCCGTCCGGTTGGCTGCCCGGCGGACAAGGAATCTGCCTGTCTTGGCGCCATCGCGTCGGCTCTGGCTCTTGGGCGGGATGTTTTTCCTGTCCCTGCTCACTGTGGCCCATGTCCTCAATTATCGCCTTACCTTGGCCATCGTTATTGTCGTTACGGCATTGACCCGGCCACGGTATTTCCGTTATGCTGATTATCGGCTTCTGGGCACTTTTGTGGCCTTTTTCATCCTCGTAGGCAATATGAGCCAGATGCCTGGATTCAGGGACCTGCTGACAGGGTATCTGGACGGTCATGAATTCTTCATGGCCCTTTTGGCCAGTCAGGTCATCAGCAATGTGCCGGCAGCCGTCCTCTTGTCTGGGTTTACCGATGAGGCAGCGGCCTTGCTGCTGGGAACCGATATAGGGGGATTGGGGACACTGGTTGCCTCTATGGCAAGCCTCATTTCCTATGGCATGTACGTCCGGTCCTATCCCCGGCAGCAGGGAAGGTATCTGAAACTGTTTAGCCTGCTCAACCTGGCCTATCTGCTGGTACTGGTCCTGATTGCCTGGCTGTACGGATTCGGAGTATAATAAAAATATAGAATTAGGAAAGAATAGGATAAGGAGGGATTTTCCATGAGTGTAGAATTTGAAGGAAATAAGGCGTGCATTGCGCCGGAAGGGGTATTTATCATCGGGACATACGACGAAAAGGGCGTGCCCAATGCCATGAATGCCGCCTGGGGCGCCCAATCGGATTACGGCGAAATCACGCTCTTTTTGGCTAAACACAAGACGACGGACAACATCAAACATACCAAGGCCTTTACCGTCGCCTTTGCCACCAAGGATACGGTTGAAATTGCCGATTACTTTGGCGTAGAAACGGGCAATAAGGTAAATAAGATTGAAAAGGCAGGCTGCCACGTCCACAAGAGCGGCCACGTCAATGCTCCGATCATCGAAGAATTCCCGGTCACCTTGGAATGTGAATGTACCAGCTATGACGATAAGACGGGCATCCTCTTAGGCAAAATCGTGGCCCAGCAGGCCGACGAATCGGTCCTGACAGACGGCAAAATCGACTACGACAAACTGCAGCCCATCATCTTCGACATCGCTACCATGACCTATCGCCTGATCGGTCCCGTCGTAGGCCAGGCCTTCCATGACGGACTGAAATTGAAAGGCTGAACTTAGCGTATCCGTAAACCAATTTTTCGCAGGTGCTCCGTTAGGCATTTGGATGATTCCCCGGGCAAACTGGGCTGGCAATCGTACATAGACTGGAGCGGGCGCCCCACGTGGCGCCCCTACGAACCTGGGTCTTGTGTTGTAGGGGCGTGCCAGACCTTTTCAGCCCGTTAGGTCATGACTGCAAGAATGGTGAAAACGTTGTTGAAACGAACCGCTGTAGAGGGCGCGCCCATTCTGGCCAGGGGAAATGGAAACGAATCGTATTTGACAAGAAAATGGTGCAGCTGGTATACTTATAGTGTAGATACACGAAAAAGGGAACAGGGAGGATATAATGGAACGGGATGAAACGGTGAAAAAAAGAATTCATTTACGGCCTTGTCATGCCTTTAATCTACGCCAGGCAAATCTGGCAGTCACTGCTTTATATGATAAGTATTTACATGAAGCGGGAGTAACGGTGCAGCAGTATTCTGTCCTTTGGCATATCAAAGAGCTGGGCCCCTTATCAATTACTTCATTGTCCCTGGAGATGAACCTGGATCGGACAACGTTATCACGCAATATTACCTTGTTGGAGCGGCGGGGATTCGTGGAGAACGTCCCTTCGACGGGAAGAAAACATGTAGTGCAGTTGACGGATCAGGGAGAAAAATTATTTCTTCAGGCACAAACTGCTTGGCAGGCAGCACAACATGAGTTGGAGCAAAGGCTGGGTAAAGACGGCATGGCACAGTTGGAAAACTTATTATTACGGATTATAGAGTAGTTCTTTATTTACACTTAACGTGTATATACACTATATAAGGAGAGGGTTCTAGATGGAGTATACACAATTAGGAAAACAGATTTATGATGAAGCAGTAGCCGCAGGTTTTGATTCATGTGGCATTATTCCGATTGATAAAATGGATGGCTTTTTAACGCGGTTGAAAGAGCGAGAAGAACGGGTTCCTTCCAGTGCCGGCTTTTATGAATCTTTGAACTTCGGTCATGTAAGACAACGGTTCCCCTGGGCGAAAGCCGTCGTTATCTGTACCTATTGGTTAGGAAAATACCGATATCCCCAATCGTTGCAGGGGAAATATGCCAAAAGTTTTTTCTTGTCCCCAAGTAATTCTTGCTGTATGGACATGCAGAAAAAATGTCAGCAATTAGAAGCCTGGTTTGCTAATCGCGGAATCCATGCCGAAGGCGGAAATCAATTCAGTCAGATTAGTATTGGGCCCTTGCGATATGCGGCCATGATGGCTGGATTAGGGATCATCCGGAAAAATAATTTTCTTTATACCGAAAAAGGTTCTTTTATTGAACTCGTTGGTTATGTCATCGACGAGGAATGTCTGATGCAGCATACGCCTGCGTTACGTCCCTGTGCGGATACCTGTCATCTTTGTCAGCAGAATTGTCCCAGCAAAGCCTTGAAAGGGCCGTTCACTATGAGCCCCTTGGAATGTGTTTCATTTATCACGACATTTGCGAAAGGCCAATTGCCAGAAGGTATGGATGATTCCGCTTGCGGCACCTGGATTTGTGGTTGTGATAGTTGTCAGGATGCCTGTCCCTATAATCGTCTTCATGACTGGAATACAGGTGCTGCCTATCCCGGTTTGGAAGAACTGGTCTCAAAGTTGCAGCCTGAAACCTTATTGAAGCAAACGGATGAATTTATCCAGCAGAAAGTCATTCCTTATACCGATTATCATGTTGCAAAAGATGAGGCACAGACACTACGGATTTGTGCGGACCGCTCGATTCGAAATCAACATTGAGTGAACGTACTCCCGCCTAAAGAGGCGGGGGACTCTTGCAGAATCAGGTTAAAACCATCCGTTAACGGCTAGCTCCTAGCCGCTAGCCCCTAGCCACTTTCCGCTAACCCCTAGCTACTAGCCACTCAAAAAGGCGCTGTCTTCATGGGACAGCGCCTTTTTCCTAATGTCCTGCGACTTCGGCTGTGGGCTGGAATGCCTGGGCAGCTTCGGGGTTTTCGTTCATGGCGTCGATGCGGGCGCGGTATTCGCTATCCGAAGCGTAGCGTTTGTTTTTGTAATAGCCGATGGTCAGGAAGGGGACGATGATGATGGCGATGGCTAAGTAACCGCAATAGCCGTAGCCGTATTTGATGATGTTGGTCAGGCCGGCGACGGAGACGGTCATGGAGGCGATGATGATGAACAGGGTGACGATGGCCGAACGGGTGACGGCGCTATGGCTTACTTTCTTCAGGCATTTCGTTTCCGAGAAGCGGGCTGTGAAGCCGAAGACCGTCGTGACGCCTGTCGAGATGAGGCACAGCAGTAAGAAGGCGCTGTAGGCGATGGTCAGCCAGGACATGCCCATGGCTTTGCAGCTGGTCAGGGTCGGTAAGGGCGATTTGCCGTAGATGCCGGTCCAGCCTAAGAGCATGCAGACCGCTAAGGTCAGGGCGATGGCATTCATGACGAAGGAGAACCCCATGGACGTAGCACAATTTTTACGAGTGACCAGCGGCGTGCCGACGACGATCATCGTCGGGATGACGACGCACTGGAAACCGGAATAGGTGACGGCATGGAGGATGGCTGTCGGTACTTTGCTGAAACCGTTGGTGGCAAAGTCCTGGGCCATGGCGGCCGTGAAGAACTGTGTCCCTTCGATGGAGCCGCCCATGTAGATGCCGACGGAGAAAATCATGATGACCATGGCCAGGATGGCGATGCCCATGTAGGTCGTTGCCCGGCGTACCAGGCCGGCACCGAAGATGGTCAGGAAGAAGATGATGGCGCCGACGACGCCGATGCCAGCGTAATAGTTGAGGCCCGTCTGGACGTTGATAGCCGAAGCGGCGCCGGAAATCGTAGCCGATACGGCCATTAAGACCATGATGTAGAAGAAGGCTTCAAAGAGATATTCGATGCCTTTGAAGGGGCTGTATAAGTTCTGGAATAACTGACGGTAACTGGTGAGATGACGGGAATTGTACATGTTCATAGCTTCCTTGATGGTCAGCGTGAACAGCAGCATGGTGATGATAGCCGTAATCGGACCGAGCCAGCCGAGGCTGACGAAGTAGACATTTTCCTGGTTGCCCGTAGCGAAACCGCCGCCGGCGTGGGAACTGAATAAGACGGCACCGACGGAAAAACACATGCTCAGTGAAGCGGCTTTGATCGATGAAATATTAGCCATAAGATTTTCCTCCTTTTAGGACAATGGAGAGAAACGAAAACGCCTTTCGTCTCTCTGCTCGAAGCATTGAAGAGACGAAAGGCGTTGTATGATCCTTCCGCGGTACCACTCTGTTTCATCCTTGCGGATGCACTCTCGGATACGGCTCATGGCGATATCCACGCTCTATAACGGGAGTTCCCGTATCGGCCTACTCCATTCAGCCTCTCCGCTCGGCAATGAGTTCGGTCCGGCATCGCTGCTGCCTCACACCAGCCGGCAGCTCTCTGGAAACGATAGACTCAGACGTACTATTTTGCGTCGTCGCGTTTATGACGTTTATCAGTTGATGGTGCTATGATAGCATCATCACTTAATAAAGTCAAGGATGAAACATAATATTTTTTGAAATAAACGCACTAAACGTTTAAGTTTAAGGTTTAACTGCGAAAATACGATTCGGATCTCGTAGGGGTCGCACGTGGGCGACCCGTTGGGGCTTTGGATGATTCTTTTAGCAACTTGGTCGGTAAATCGTACATATCCTAGAGCGGGCGCCCCTAAACATTAAAGAGAAAAGGGTCGCGCATGATGGTTGAAACCTTCGTGTGATAGCTCTTACGAACCATGAACCACGAAAAAGGCGCTGTCTTCATAGGACAGCGCCTTTTTCCTACTTATCGCGGGAAAGGTCGACCTCTTTCAAGGGAATGAGGTGAGTCTTATGTTTGAGTTTGTGATAGAAGAAGACGGCCAGGAAGACGGGGATGCCGATGTAGGCGACACTGGCACCGTACCAGTCGATTTCTGCGCCTGTGAAGGCCGAGTAGTTCTGGCCTGCCGTGACGATGATGCACATGATCAGGGCCAGGAGGGGGCCGAAGGGGAACCACGTAGCCTTATAGGGCAGGTCTTTCAGGTCTTTGCCCTGGGCGATATAGGCCCGGCGGAAGCGGAAGTGGCAGATGGCGATGCCGATCCAGGTGATGAAACCGGCCATGCCGCTGATGTTGACCAGCCAGTCATAGGCTTTGCCTTCGCCGATGAGGGACGTCAGGAAGGCGGCCATGCCGAAGACGACCGTTGCGAACAGGGCATACGACGGGACGCCGCGCTTGTTCAGTTTGAGGAAGCATTTCGGGGCCTGTCCCGTTTCGGCCATGGCGTAGAGCATACGCGTCGAGACGTAGAGGCCCGAGTTGCCTGCCGACAGGACGGCGGTCAAAATGACGGCGTTCATGATGGAAGCGGCTGCGGCCAGGCCGAAGCGTTCAAAGACCAGCGTGAACGGGCTGATGGAAATGTTTTCGATGTTCGTATTGAGCAGATTCGGGTCCGTGTAGGGGATGAGGAAGCCGATGACCGTAAAGGCACCTAAATAGAAGATGAGGATACGCCAGAAGATGGAGTGGACGGCGCGGGGCACGTTCTTTTCCGGATCTTCACTTTCACCGGCGGCGATGCCGATCATTTCCGTCCCCTGGAAGGAGAAGCCGGCGACCATGAAGATGCCCAGCATGGCCGTGAAGCCGCCGACGAAGGGCGCATCGCCGATGGTCCAGTTGGTAAAGCCCGGCGACGGTTCCGGCCCGAGGCCCAGGATGAGCAATGTCCCGGCAAAGAGGAAGACCAGGACCGTCAGGACCTTGATGCCGGCGAAAATGAATTCGCTTTCGCCGTAGGACCGGGTCGACAAGTAGTTGAGGACGAAGAGGATAATGAGGAACAGGCCGCTCCAGATGGCAGCCGGTACGTCAGGGAACCAGTATTTCATGATCAGGGCACCGGCGACAAGTTCGGCCGCTACCGTGATGGCCCAGTTGAACCAGTAGTTCCAGCCCAGGGCAAAGCCCAAGGATTTATCGACGTAGCGGTTGGCGTAGGTTTCAAAAGAACCGCTGACCGGCAGGTACGACGCCATTTCGCCGAGGCCTGTCATGAGGAAATAAACCATGATACCGATGAGGGCATAGGCGACGAGGGCACCGCCCGGACCGGCAGAGCTGACCGTTTCACCGCCGGCGACGAACAGGCCCGTGCCGATAGCGCCGCCGATGGCGATCATGTTCATGTGGCGGGCTTTCAGGCTGCGGCGCAGTCCCTGCTGCTGTTGAGTTTCTTCCATGCAAAATCACAACCTTTTTTTCATTGAATTGAATTGATAAATAAAATCTAAAAAAACTCATACCTTTACATTATAAAGGATGAATCCTTCTCTGACAAATGGATATTCTGCATGGAAGTAAATCGTTTATGCGATTAATGGATATATAACGTGACGCTGTAGTCTTGACAAGGATTTCGAGAACAGGTACACTAAAAATAAAATAGTTGAACATGTTCAAGAAAGTGTTTTTATGGAAAAAGATAAAGACGAAGTCCGTCAGCGCATCCTGGCTGCGGCGAAGGAGCTCTTTGTCCAGCAGGGGTATAAAAAGACGACGATCCGTCAGATCGTCGAGAAATCGGGCGTCCTCACAGGGAGCATCTATTATTTCTTCAAGAATAAAGAAGATATCTTCCAGTCCCTGGTCATGGAGCTGCTGCGGCAGTGTACCGATTTGATTGCAGCCCATTTCAGGCAGGAGTCGCCGGCCTTCCGCTACGCCGCCCTGTGCCTCGTCGAATTTGAAGCCGTGGCCATGAACCAGCTCGTCCGCGAAACCTATTATGAAGGCTATACGACGCCCTTGACGTTTGAAAAGATCACGGACCATCTGGCCGATATGACGGGCCGCATCTTCGGCGATTCCCTGGGATTATCGAAGGAGGATATTTTCCTGCGCTCCCTGCTCATCAAAGGGGCCATGCGCAGCTACATCGTCCAGTTCGACTTCAGCCAGCCCATGGACAGCCAAAAGTACGCCGCCCTGGTCCTGGATACGGCTTTGCAGCTACTGGGCATTTCGGCCGCTGAGAGCTATGACGTCCTGGCCCAGCTCGAACAGCGCCTGCCGGAAATCGAAGCCATTGCCGATGAGATGATCCACCGGCGATAGGACGGCTTCCTGTAAAGGATTGCCGCATGAGGCCATTTTGGTTTCATGCGGCAGCCTTTTTTGTTCAATATTTGAACGCGTTCAACAAACAAAAGGGGGAACTCATCATGTTCATAGAAAAAAAGAAATGGGCTGCCGGCCTGCTCCTGGCCGTCATGATAACGGCTTTCTGCCTGGCCGTCGCCGGCATTATGGTCCTCTTTGCCGTGCTCAGTCCGGATGCGGTCATGTCCATCGAAATGCCCTTGCTCTATATCATGCCGGGCCTCTTGTACAGCGGCCTGAGCTGGCCTGATTTCTACATGAGCGACGTCGCTGCCGCCATTGCCCAGATCTTCCCCATGCGCCATGCCGCCGACAGCGTCCGCGATATCTTATTGGCCGGTTATGCGCCGGCGCTGGTTTCTCAGTCCCTGCAGCTGCTGCTCATGGGGGCCGGGGCCTTTGCTCTGGGAACGGCCATCTTTGCCCTGCGCCGCCGCTACGGCATGAAGACATTCCTGGAAATAACGGCAGGGGCTATTGCGCGTAAGCGGAAAGGAGCGCGGTCATAATGGGATTTATTGCATTGATACGCCGGGAACTGGCCAACGCCTTTCTCCACGATGCCCGGCGGGCCATCTTTCTCTTCGGTGCCGCAACGGCTTATCTGATCCTCTTCGGCATCCTCTATTACCCCGGCGTCGTCAAGGAGATACCGACGGTCGTCTGCGATGAGGAACATACGGCCTACAGCCGCCTTTTGACCCGCCAGGTCGATGATGACGAACGGCTGGGACTGGTCCGCGTCGTCGCCGATGAAGGGGAGGCACGGGACATGCTGCGCCGGAAAGAGGTCTACGCCGCTGTCATCATTCCGGCCGATTTTCTCACGATATCCTCAACGGCCGCAGCGCTAAAGTCCTGTTCATGCTCAACGGGGCCAATATCATTACGACCAATATCGCCACGACGGCTGGCAACGACATCGTCAATACCTTCAATACGCGCTTTGCCGCCCGACAGGCGGCCCTGCGGACCAGTGGTGATGAACAGATGCTGAAGAAGCGCATCTCACCGGTAGAGACGACGCTGCGCGTCCTCAATAACCCGACCCAGAGTTACATGATGTTCTTCGTCACCGGCCTGGCCATGGCGGCCATGCAGCAGGGCTTTTTCCTGGCCATCGGAGCTGCCGTCCAGTGCGATTTCCGTAATCCTGAGCTGAAAGGGACGTCGAAGGGCAAGCTGCTGGTCGTCAAAGTCGGCGTGTACTGGGTCCTGTCCATTTTATCCTTTGGCCTGGTCTGTGTCCTGGCCCGCCTGCTGGGCATCCCTGACCGGGCGTCCATCCAGTCGCTGAGCCTTTTGGCCGGTGCCTTCTCTTTTGCTGCCATTTCCCTGGGCCTCTTCGCGTCATCCATTTTCCACAACGAATTGCAGTTCGTCCGGGCGTCCATCATGTACACCGTGCCGGCCTTCATCTTCGGCGGCTATACGTGGCCCCTGGAAGCCATGGACCCAGTGACCCAGGTCGTCGCCCAGGCCTTTCCCATGGCCTGGATGTCCAACGCCGTCCGCGAACTCTTCCTGTCCGGCCATCTGGCCACGCTGAGCCATAACCTGACGGCCCTGACGGTCATGGGCGTCATTTTCCTCAGCCTGGGGAGCTGGATTTTCCTGCACAAGATAGATGGTGTAAAATAATTGTGGGGAAACTTTATCACAGTTTCGCCAGAAGACTCCTTCCTCTTAGGTAGGGGATGAATGGCGATGGATTTCGCAGGTTCGATGCCTGCGAAATTCACCCTATGTCTTTTCCATCTTAGCCTTTTCACTACGTCTACGGTATAATGGTAGATAACAGAGGAGGTGGATTCCAGATGTACTTGACGCAATCGAATGTCATCCGTGGCTTGTCGAAACAAGAGTATACGATGCTCCGGGAAATGTGCCAATACAGCAATAACCTGTACAATGTAGCGGTCTATACGATTCGGCAGCATTACTTCGATACCCAGCAATTCTTGCGGTACGAAGAAAATTACCCCATCTGCAAGGAAAATGAAAACTATGGCTTGTTACAGGCCGGTGTCGCCCAGCAGATATTGAAGATGGCCGACCGAAGTTTTCGTTCTTTTTTCGGGCTTTTGCAGAAAGTCAAGTCAGGTGACTATGGTTCAAAGGCTGTCTGCCTGCCACACTATCGTGAAAAAGGCGGTCTCTTCAGTCTCATCTTGTCCACGAACGCCATTACCATTAAGAATGGCTTCTTAACCGTGCCGATGAGCCGTGAATATATGAAACGCCATAACGGCCATCGGATTCGGATTCCTTTTCCGGATAGACTGAAGGATAAGACGATTCAGGAAGTCCGCATCTGTCCCATGTATGGCGGACGGTATTTCAAGATTCAGTATTGCTGCCTAGAGGACCCAGAACCGGTGAAAACCTCGCCAGACCGTGTCCTGGCTATCGACTTGGGCCTGGACAATCTGGCCGCCTGCGTTACCAATACGGGGACGTCGTTCCTCATGGACGGTCGTAAACTCAAATCTATCAACCAGTATTGGAACAAACGCAAAG